>Ga0194129_10000776_pt1 | contig 58115 bp, 56 predicted proteins | sample TA2KigCa35mmetaG_FD_150862 | JGI IMG/M metagenome (GOLD analysis project Ga0194129, IMG submission 150862) | Freshwater microbial communities from Lake Tanganyika, Tanzania - TA2015038 Kigoma Deep Cast 35m | ecosystem: Environmental > Aquatic > Freshwater > Lake | place: Tanzania: Lake... | reverse complement strand
GCCTCGGGTGGCAAAATCAATCCATAGGCGACCACCACCAGCACGTCGGGCTGCCACGCGGCGAGTGCTGCTCGACCCTCTGCGGTGCGCAAGGTTGCCGGTTGCGCCACGGTCAAACCCTGCGCAATGGCAAATTCTTTGACGGCGCTGGCCGCAAACTTACGACCGCGACCCGCTGGCCGATCGGGCTGGGTGAGTACCCCGACGAGTCGGTGCCGTGATGAGCTGAGCGCAGCCAGCGGCGGCACCGCGAACTCCGGCGTACCGGCGAAAGCGATGCGCACGGTTTAGGGGCTCGCTGCCGCGCCCGCGGGCACCCTCGAGACACGTTCGCGACGATCTTTCTCGAGCTTGCGGCGGATGCGATCGCGCCTCAGCGTCGACAGATAGTCAACGAACAGCTTGCCATCGAGATGGTCTATCTCATGCTGCAGACACACCGCACGAATACCATCGAGTTCGCACTCGAAATCCTTGCCCTCGCGATCGCGGGCGCGGACGCGTACCCGCTGCGCACGCTCCACCTCGTCAAAGATTCCAGGCACCGACAGACAGCCCTCCTCCATCACACCGACTTCGTCGCGGGTGAGGATTTCCGGGTTAATGAATACCAGCGGCTCGCTGCGATCAGCGCTGCAGTCCATGACGATGAGCTGGCGATGAACATCGACCTGCGAGGCGGCCAACCCGATTCCGGGTGCCGCATACATGGTCTCGAACATGTCATCGATGAGGTACGACAGCGCGTCATCGTATTCGGTGACCGGCACGGCGCGGGTACGCAACCGTGGGTCGGGAAACTCGAGAATCTCTAACAACGCCATGGGGCGATTCCTTTGCGCGCAAGGTAATTCGTACGTTCGTAGTATATCAGCCGAGTTCCGCGACTTACTCCGCGTGGCTACGCGCGGCCTCGGGCTTAGGCTTGCGCACCCAGGGCGAGCCTCGCATACGGCGTTTTCGCACGCATCCCGAAAATCGACGCCGTTACCTTGCGCCGCGTGGGTCGGCAGCTCGGCTCACCACTCGAACTTATCCGCTTTGCGAAGCATGCGCCGGCCGACCTCGCACGCGCCGCGATGCCGTTCGCAGCTGCATCCCTCGAGGCGCTTAGCTTGCCACTGCGCGCATACACGGCACTACGCAACTTCGATCAGGTGCTGCACGACGCCAGCCGCAAAATCTTGAATTGATAACAGATCACGATCATCGGCGCCGACGAAGCCGACTGCCCGCCACAACTGCGCCAAATCCCCGGGGCCCCCGCGGGTTTTTTCTGCTTGGCAACCGCACCGCGCCGCATGAGCCGCAGCTGGCCATGGTCGGCAGCCGCAATCCGACCGCCAACGGCGCCCGAACCGCTCGAGATCTCGCGTTTCATTTCACCAGCCACAGCCTCGCGATAATGAGTGGCCTCACCGTCGGCATCGATGCAGCCAGCCACGGTGGCGCCCTCGCCGCAGAGGGGATCACCATCGCCGTCTGCGCGACAGGGCTCGACCGCCCCTCTACCCCCGAGGCCCACGCCGGCCCTACCGAGCGCATCTATGCGCGCGGCGCTCTGCTCAGCGAGTTCCCCCCAGGCACCCCGCCGATCGCCCGGCATTTCATACGACGAAATCGACTGATCAGTGGCCTCTCAATCAACGCGTTTTGGTGTTCGAGGCGGCGGCTCGCAGCGGCTCCCTGACCACCGCCAGACACGCCGGTGAGCAGTGTCGCGAGGTACTCGCCGTGCCCGGATCTATCTACAGCCCGCAGTCGCGTGGCGGCACCAATTCCGACGACAAGGCGCCGTTCTCGTGAAAAATACGGATGATGTCCTCTGCGAAAACAAAAATCCTTCTTAATGTCAAAAGAGTTGTCCAATTGTCCCTCAACCCCCCGACGAGGAGCGTGGGCGGTTGGACAACCCCGCCGAAATCCTGTTATATGCGCCTGGCTTCGAGTCCACGAGCCTCGACGCGCTCGTCGCGAGCACCGGCCTCTCCAGCACATCTGTAGCGTCCCTGCTCCTCGTCCTCGAACAAGGCGGACGCGTTGCATCGAACTCCGCCGGCCGCTATTACCGAGTCCCGAATCTGATCGAATGACCCAAACGACCGATAACGGCAGCGTCCTCGACATCCTTATATATGTCTTCGACCGCTACATGCTGGCTGACGTCACGGACGTCCCGGAGCGCGATGCACTGGCGTCTGATTTAACCGAAGCCGGCTTCCCTAGCGAGAGCGTCGAGCGCGCCCTCGACTGGCTTGCCGACCTTGCCGGCGAACGCGACCGACCCTCACTCACCGAGCCCGGCGGCCGCGCGATGCGCGTATTCACCGACGGCGAGCTCGCCTGTGTACCCGTCGAATGCCGGGGTTACCTGCTCGAGCTCGAACACATCGGCATCCTCTCGGCCCAGCAACGCGAGATCGTCATCGAGCGCCTGTTGGCCCTCGACTCCACCGAACTTGACGTCGACCAATTGAAGTGGGTGTGCCTCATGGTGCTCTCGAGCCAGCCTGGCGAAGAACTCGCCTGCTCGCGCATGGAGAACCTCGTTTTGGACCTGCCGCCGGAGCGGCCGCATTGAGCCTTTGCGACAGGGACGTCATTCATGGCTGAAAATCTGGTCATCGTCGAATCACCGGCGAAAGCAAAAACGATCAAGAAGTATCTCGGCAATAAATTCGAGGTACTCGCTTCATATGGTCACGTGCGAGATCTCGTGCCCAAGGAAGGCGCGGTCGATCCGACCAAGCGCTTCGCGATGAAATACGAAATCATTGATCGTAATGAGCGTCACGTCGACGCCATCTCGCGTGCGCTACGTAAAGCCAAGGCACTTTACCTCGCGACCGACCCCGACCGTGAAGGCGAGGCGATCTCCTGGCATCTGCGCGAACTGTTGCGTGATCGCGGCAATCTCGACGGCAAAGATGTGCACCGCGTCGAATTCTTTGAAATTACGCGCAATGCGGTCCGCAAGGCGATCGAAAATCCGCGCGACCTGTCGCTCGATCTCGTTAATGCGCAGCAGGCACGGCGCGCACTCGACTACCTGGTCGGCTTCAACCTCTCGCCGCTGCTGTGGAAGAAAGTGCGACGTGGGCTTTCTGCCGGTCGCGTGCAGAGCCCGGCTTTGCGCATGATTTGCGAGCGCGAGGCGGAAATTCAGGCCTTCGTGCCGCGTGAATACTGGACCCTCGATGCGCAGGGCGAACGCGAGGAGCAGACTTTTCCGTTGAAGCTGGTCGAGTTCGGCGGGCGCAAGGTCGAGCAGTTCAGCTTTACCGACGCCACGCAGGCAAGAGAAGTGGAGCAGGCGCTGTGCGCCGCAACCGGTGCTGGAATTCCCACAGATCCTGCTGCTGGACTCGCTCCCGCCGGCAAATTGCTGGTACGCTCGGTCGATCGCAAGCAACGTAATCGCAACCCCGCACCGCCGTTCACCACCTCGACCCTGCAGCAAGAGGCCGCGCGCAAGCTCGGTTTCTCGGCGCAGCGCACCATGCGACTCGCGCAGCAACTCTATGAAGGTGTGGATTACGGCGAGGGCGCGGTGGGTCTCATCACCTACATGCGTACCGACGCCGTCACTCTCGCCAACGAGGCGCTGGTCGAGATTCGCGAGGTGATCGGCCGGGTCTACGGCGCCGAATCGCTGCCCGAGTCACCGCGTTACTATAAAAATAAATCGCGTAACGCGCAGGAAGCACACGAAGCGATCCGCCCCACCTCCGCTGCAGTGCTGCCACATTTACTCGAGGGCCGGATCGACAACGATTTGCATCGGCTCTATTCACTCATTTGGAAGCGTGCCGTCGCCTGCCAAATGACGCACGCGGTCTTCGATACCGTCGCCATCGACGTGCTCGCCGGACGTGACGGTCCGCAGCGGCATCTCTTGCGCGCGAACGGTTCGACGCTGCTCAAGCCCGGCTTCATTGCCGTTTATATCGAAGGGCAGGATGATAGCAGCGACGACGAAGACGACCGCATTCTGCCGGCGATGAGCGAAGGCGACGAAGTGCAACTGGTCGCGCTGCGCGGCACGCAGCACTTCACCGAGCCCCCGCCGCGCTACTCGGAAGCTTCACTCGTCAAGGCGCTGGAAGAACACGGCATCGGTCGGCCCTCGACCTACGCCTCGATAATCTCCACGCTCAAAGATCGCGAATACGTCGATATGGATGGTCGCCGGTTCATCCCGACCGATATCGGCAAGATCGTCAACAATTTCTTGAGCGCGAATTTCGGCGAGTATGTCGATTACGGCTTCACCGCGACCATGGAAGACGAGCTCGATGCCATCTCGCGTGGCGAAGAGCCGTGGACCGAACCCCTGCAAAAATTTTGGCAGCCATTCATCGATCGTGTGGATTACATTGAAAAGAATGTGTCTCGCGACGAAGCCGCACAGGTGCGTGAGCTCGGCGCCGATCCCGAAAGCGGCAAACCCATCTCCGTGCGCATGGGTCGCTTCGGTCCGTTCGTGCAGATTGGTACCCGCGACGATGAGGAAAAGCCGCGTTTTGCCGGGCTGCGGCCCGGGCAGAGCATGGATCGCATCACTCTTCCCGAGGCGCTGCAGCTCTTTCAGCTGCCGCGCAAGCTCGGCACCAATGCCGATGGCGAGGCGCTCGAAGCGAACATCGGTCGCTTCGGCCCGTACATCAAATTCGGCAGTAAGTACGCCTCGCTCAAGGCCGAGGACGATCCGTACACCATCACGTTCGAGCGCGCCTGCGAAGTCGTCGTCGCCAAAAAAATCTCCGATGCTAACCGTATCATTCAGGATTTTGGCATCGATGACATCCAAGTGCTCAACGGCCGATACGGCCCCTACATCACTGATAAGCAATGTAACGCTCGCATTCCCAAAGAGCGCGACCCCAAGACGCTAACGCTGGAGGAATGCCGCGCGCTGCTCGAAGCCGCGCCGCAACGTCCGGGTCGTAGACGTTTCGGCAAGGCCAAAGATTCCGCCGCGAAAGGCTCGGCAGCCAAAGGTAAGAAAGCGAAAGGTAAAACGCCTGAATCAGCTGCTGGCGATACCGCAGCAGCAATACCAAAGAAAAAAACTGCTGCTAAAAAATTGGCGGTGAAAGTAAAATCCGCACCGCGAAAGAAATCAGGAAAGAAATCGTCATTGGAGAAGGTCGAGGGCTGATTCTGGACGGTGAAATACCGACACGCATTCCACGCTGGAAACTTTGCCGACGTGCACAAGCACGTCACGATGCTCGCGCTGCTGCGCTCGATGACCCGTAAGGAGAAAGGCCTGCTGCTGCTCGACACCCACGCGGGACGCGGTCTTTACGACCTAGCCAGTCTCGAGGCCCGCAAGGCGGGCGAGGCTGCGAGCGGCATCGAACGCTTGCTCGCGAAGCATGAGGTGATCAACGCAGCGGCAATCCTCGATTATCTTAATCTCGTGCGATCCAGTCGAAAGTTGCTCGAAGCAAAACGCGGCCGCGATGCACGCGAAACCTACCCCGGCTCACCGGTGCTGGCCCTCGGCGCGCTGCGTGCGCAAGATCGCGTGGTGCTGATCGAAGCACAGCCCGAAGAACACCTGGCGCTGCGTGAAGCGACGCGCCAGGCTGAAAGCGTCGCGGCCGAAAATGTCAGTATGCTGATAATCGAGTGTGCGGATGGATTCGAGCGCCTCGCTGCCTGGCTTCCGCCCATCGAACGGCGCGCAATGGTGTTGATCGACCCTCCGTACGAGGACAACGCCGGCGATTTTCGGGAAGTCGAACGCGCGGCAAAAGAATGCCTGCGTCGCCTCGCCAACGCCGTGATCGCGATTTGGTACCCCATCAAGCAAGACAAAGATACCGATGCCTGGCGACAAAAACTGATCGCGAGCTTGCCACTGCAGGCGGGCGGCGCGTCTACCCCCACCACTACGCTCGAGCTTTGGATACACCCGCTCGATAACCGTGTCGGCCTCAATGGCTCCGGCATGCTGGTAATCAACCCCCCCTACCAGTTCGCCGAGCAGGCTGCAGACTGGCTCCCCGCGCTGCACGCTTTGCTCGATGAGCACACGAGCGGCGGCTGCGCGCTGCGCTAACATCCAGACCATGCAGCACTCAGTAGATCGATCCATCGATCGATACGGCGTGGTCGGACACCCGGTCGCGCATAGTCGTTCGCCGATGATCCATGCGATGTTTGCGGCAGCCACCGGCCAAAAGTTGGTCTACGACCGGTATGACGTGGCACCCGATGACTTCGCACGAGAGGTCGGCGCTTTTTTTGCCGCGGGCGGACGCGGCCTCAATGTCACCCTGCCGCACAAAGAAATCGCTGCACGATGCGCCGATACACTGACGCCGCGGGCACGGCTCGCTGCTGCAGTCAATACGCTGGCCCGACTCGACGACGGACGAATTTTGGGTGACAACACCGACGGCGCGGGTCTGATGGCGGATCTGCGTCGACTGGGCTGCGAGATCACAGGCAAGCAGGTGCTGATTCTGGGCGCGGGCGGAGCGGCGCGCGGCATCCTAAGTCCGCTGCGCGAACAACAACCGGCCGAGCTCATGGTCGCCAATCGCACGGCGGAGCGCGCCCGTGAGCTCGCGGGAGACTTTGGCTGCACCTATGAAACGCTCGCAGGGCACAAAGACTTGCCGTTTGACGTCGTGATTCACACGACCTCGCTAGGGCTCGCGGGCAAGGTGCCGGACGTCACGACCAAGATCATTGGACTGCAGACCTTTGCCTATGACTTGGGTTACGGCAAACCGGACACACCGTTCACGCGTTGGGCGAGCGAGCACGGCGCCGCTCGGGTGGCGCAAGGCATCGGCATGCTAGTGGAGCAGGCTGCGGAGTCGTTCCTGCTATGGCGAGGTCTGCGGCCCGACACCTTAGCGGTACATCGTGCCGTCAGTACCTGACAAAAAACCGATCGAAGCGAGAGCAGTTTTTCGTCGACTAGAAATATATGTTTTTTGGCGAATCACTTGCGCTATTTCTGTGGCGCTGCTCACGACAGACCTGAATGCTCAGTCGGCGGTCGTCATCAAGAATGTAACGCTGATCGACGGCACGGGTAGCGCGCCTGCCGCCGACGCGACGATTATCGTCGTAAACGGCGTGTTCGTTCGCATTGCCGCGGGAGAGACGGCGCGAACACTGCGCCCTCCGCCCGACGCAAAAATCATTGATGCGCACGGCAAGTTCCTGGTCCCCGGACTGATGGACATGCATATCCATCTGCTGGGCGGCGGCGCTCGGCGCGACTCGAGCGCTCAGTCCGACAAACCGGTCGACCCCGACACCGGTCTGCGAACGCTGCAAGGCTATCTCTACTACGACTTCACCAGCGTTTATGATGCCGGCAATAACCCGGAGTTCATTCTCTCGCTGCGCGAGCGCGAACGACGAACCGAAATTATCTCGCCGCGTATTTTTGCTACGGGGCAGTTGCTGAGTTACCCTAGCAGTTAGAGCGTGGGCTATGCGGGCATCGGCGTACGCGACTGGCCGGCCACCATCGGTGACCTTGACTTGCAAATCGCGCGCAAACCCGATATCCAAAAAATCACCTATGGGGCGATGGGAGTCGATCCCAATCCTCTGGTGAAGCAACTGCCGCGCGAACTGATGCGGTAGATGATCGAGTACCTACATGCACTCGGGGTACGTACTACGGCACATGTCTCGAACAAACGTATGGCGCGCGATGCGATCGGAGCGGGCATCGACACCCTTGCTCATGCGCTAGCAACCGGCGTAATCACCCAAGACTTCGCCGAACTCGTCGCAACGAAAAAAAATCCCGACTCAGACCTCGCTCACCGTGTTCGACGAAATTCGATCACTCAAGGACGGTGTCGATTTTCTGCGCACGCCCGAATATCAAGCGGTGGTTAATCCTCGCGAACCCGCGGTGCGCGATCAGGCGAGATAACGCTATCTCAAGCTCGGCTGGCCGTATTGGTTCGCGGCGATATGCCCGTACGCACTGCGCAACGTGAAGCGCATCCATGATGCCGGCGGCGTACTCGTGCTCGCAACCGATCGTGCGCTCGCCCCCGCAGCGTCGCGCGAACTAGAACTCGTCGTCGAAAGCGGTATCCCGCCCCTTGCGGTACTGCGCATCGCCACCCTGAATAGTGCAACTTTCCTCGGCCGCGAGCGTGGTCTCGGCTCGATCGAGACTGGCAAAATCGCTAATATGGTGCTGCTCGATGCCGATCCGAGCGTGGACATCCGCAACGTGCACAAAGTAGCCCAGGTCTGGAAAGCTGGCGTCGAAATCGATCGCGCTCGACTCGACCTGCCGATCAATACGCTGCGAACGAACACTGCAGATTGATCAGTAGCACGAATGTGCAGTAGCCAGCATTTTCTTGCTTTCGATTAACCTTGCTCATCCTCTTCGCGATCGAAGATTCGGTATCGACGTGCGTACCAGAGAAAGAGCGGGATCTCCATCAGCAGAAAGGTGACGAGCGTGAAGGCGAACCAGCCGAACTCGCCGAAAAGCAGATCGAACTGCTGGCCGGTGCCCGTATAACTAACGCCCACCACCAACAACGTACAGCCGTTGGCAATCAGGTCGTTGATGGCAAGACGCGCTCGGTCACGGCCAGCAAAACGCGGATAGACGACGAGGTAGGCAAAACCTAGGATTACCGCGTTGACCAGCAAGACAAATTGTTCAGGGCTATTCATCATTGCGCCATATTCTAATCGCACGTCTCCGGTATCCTCGACCTCTGACATCCCGGACAACACGTCCCGAGGGGGAGCCGGCATGAGCGTTCGACTCGATCGTTGTCAGTAATCGCGCGCCGCGACGTGCGGAATCGGCGCGATCGCTTTGCCGGGTGTGGCACAGGCACAGCAGGCACGCGGCTCATACGATCATTGCAGGTTCCGCGCCAAGACGCCGGTGCTTCTATCGCTTCATTGCACTCGATGGTTCGGTGAGCACGACCAGGCGCTCTCGCACACTGCCGCAAAATGATGTTCAAAGATTCGTACTGGGACCCTTCTCGTGCTCGAATATCGACTTTGGTTGGTTCACCGCCTATGTCCACGCCTGCGAACGCGCTTATCCCGATCTCATCGTGCGTATCGGTGATTATCTTTATGAATACTCGATTAGTACCTATCCTACTCTCAAATAATTAATGCCGAGCTGGCTCATTCAGCCATCACACAAAATTCTATCGCTGACCGGTTACCGCCTGGGCCATGCCTGCTGTAGTCCCGATCCCGATCTACAGCGGCTGCATCAGTTCTATCCGATGATGGCGCGATAGGACGACTATGAGCTCGCCAACGACGCGTGTACGGGCGGTGCAGAAAATCACAAGAGCGCGATCGAGGGCGATTGGGTGACCCGTAAGGCGGTTGCCGAACGCGTGTACAATGAATGGACGCCGGTATCAGGCGAGCGCGGGCGCAAATACCAGATCAGCAGCTTGGCCACGCTGTTCAAGGCGGAGATACGGATCACGGGTCGCAGCGAACTCCTCGACCTGAATATCGCGCTGAAGGGCATCAACAATTTGACTCAAACTTTGGTCGATTTTCGCGATGGACCACCAGGTGTGGCAACAGGTACGATGCTCGGAGTAGAGCAGGAGTAATGGCTGGGTGCGGGACTGCGACGCTCGACAAACGCATAGATGCGCTGGTAGGTCCTCGCACAGCGGGTCGTCATAGGCGAGATTATTGTGCCGCAACAAAGAAAGAATTGGCTCAGCGACGATGCTACAGAGACCACACGGAGGAAATTGATGGTCGCGCTCGCTGCTGGGCGCGCAAGCCTACCCTCCAACTTCGACAGTTGGGGTGGTTTTCGGGTAGCACGGCGCCGTTGTCCCGAAGATACCGCTAACGCCAATGTGAATCTCGTAGTGCTGGCAGGCGATAGCCATAACGCGTGGGTAAACAATCTCGAAGACCACAAAACCGCAATGGGAGTGGAATTTACAACGCATTCGGTGACCCCTCCTGGCCACGAAAGCGATCTACCCCGCGTATCGCCGGACGAGATGGCAAGCACGCTGCTCGCCGCCAATCCGCATCGCACGGATGTCGATGCCAGTCGTCGCGGCTAGGCCGGCGTCACGTTGACGCTGCAGTCGGCAACCGGTAACTTCCACCTCCTGCAGACGATTCGCGAGTGCAGTACAGCGTTGCGCGAAACACCCTCGCTGAGCACTAACTTCGGTAGCTATCGCTTCGTATGATCGTGACCGCAGCCGCTGTTACAGTTCTTTTCATTGTACTCGTGGTCATTCAAGCAGCACTGCAGCTTTGGCTGACCCGGCGACAAATCGCCCATGTTCGTCGGTATCGCGCGGAGGTACCGCTCGCCTTCCGCAACGCCATCAGCGCCGAGGCTCACGCGAAAGCGGCGGACTACACCTGCGCCAAGCAGCGCTTTGGCCTCTGGCATTTCGGCTTCGGGGTACTGATGCTGCTCGCCTGGACTTTGGGCGGCGGGCTGGATGCACTCAACAACACTCTACTTGATTTCTTTGGCACGGGTATCACAACTAGTGTTGATATCTCGGGAATAGACGATCTCGTTTACCAAATCACGCTGCTGCTCGCCTTCGGGCTGATCGGCGGTCTGGTTGATTTGCCCTTTGACTGGTACTATCACTTCCGCATCGAAGACCGCTTCGGCTTCAATCGCATGACGCAACGCATTTGGTTCGGTGATTTGCTCAAAAATCTGCTCGTCAGTTTTTTGATCGGTACGCCGCTCATTGCCGTGATACTTTTGTTGATGGGTACGGCCGGCCCTGCGTGGTGGCTCTGGGCTTGGGGATTCTGGATGGCGCTCAATCTACTGTTGATGGTCGTCTATCCACTGTTCATCGCACCGCTCTTCAATGAATTCAAGCCACTCGCTGATGAGGCACTGGTGGCGCGTGTCAAGTTGCTTATGGATCGTTGTGGTTTTTCGGCCAAGGGACTATTCGTGATGGATGGCAGCAAGCGCTCAGCACAGTCGAACGCCTACTTCACGGGCATCGGGCGCTCGAAGCGCGTGGTGTTCTATGACACCTTGCTCGCCCGACTCTCGCCGGGTGAGGTCGAAGCCGTATTGGCGCACGAGCTCGGTCATTTTCACCATAAGCACACCATCAAGATGATTGTGCAGATCTTCCTCGTGAGTCTGCTCGGTCTGGGCGCACTCGGCTTCCTCGCGCAGCAACCCGAGTTCTATCTCGGGCTCGGTGTACCGCCCAACGCCAACACGGGCAATGACGGGCTTGCACTGGCGCTCTTCACACTGGTGTTGCCTTGCGTCAGTTTCATGTTGGCGCCGCTTTCGAGTCGCGCCTCGCGCCGCCACGAATTCCAGGCCGACGCCTATGCCAAAGCCCATGCCGATGGCGATGAACTCGCCAGTGCTCTCATCAAGCTGACCGAAGACAACGCCTCGACCCTGACCCCCGACCCCCTCTACGTGGCGTTCAACTACTCGCATCCGCCGATGGTCGAGCGCATCGCCGCCATCAAGGCTGGCTGACCCCACCCGCGTCCACGTACGCCCCCGCGGCGCGCCTCAGGTCGGCGAGCGCTTGCCTGTTGACTATTACGCATGAATATGCAAAATACACGCAATTTTATGCAGACCGACCCCTATCAAAACGGCCGTCGAAGCGCAATCCTGCGCCTGCTGCGCAGAGCTGACGTGCGCCGTCAGGGCGAGCTCGTCGATCTTTTGAAACACGAGGGTTATGAGGTCACACAGTCCTCGGTCAGTCGCGATCTGCGCGATCTCGGGGTGCTCAAGGCCGGCGGCCGCTACCTGCCGCCCGATGCCAACCAGCGGGCGCACGATGATTTCGGCACGCTGCGCCAGTTCGTTCGCGGCGTCGCCACCGCAGGCAGTTCGCTGACGGTACTGCGCACCACGGTGGGTGCCGCACAGAGCGTGGCGATCGCCATCGACAAGGCCGACTGGCCAGAGATCGTCGGCACCATTTCGGGCGACGACACCATTTTCATTGCCACCGATACCGCAACGGCACAGGCGATCGTGGTCGCACGGCTGCGCGAACTCTTCCGCGTCTGACGAATTCGCAGTCAAGGATTGCCCATGTCGCAGCCCATCGTTCTCGCCTATTCCGGCGGCTTAGATACCTCGTTTCTCGTGCCGTGGCTGAGGGAGCAATACCAGCGTCCAATCATCACGGTCACCGTGGATACAGGTGGTATCGATGTCGTCTCTGCGCAGACGCTCGAAGAGCGTGCGCTCGCGCTCGGCGCGAGTGCCCACCACCGGATCGATGCACGTGCCGATTACTTTGAACAGGTGCTACGCTTTCTGATCATGGGCAACGTACGTCGTGGCCAGCTCTATCCGCTCTGTGTCGGTGCCGAGCGCGTGATGCAGGCACAAAAAATTGCGCTGATGGCCCGCGAGCTTGGTACCAGTAGCATCGCTCACGGTTGTACGGCGGCAGGCAACGATCAGGTGCGCTTCGAGGTTGCGCTACGCACGCTGGCACCCGAACTCGAAGTCATTGCACCGGTGCGCGACCGGCTTTTCAAGCGCCAGGAAGAACTCGAGTTTTTGCAAAATCGAAAGCTGCCTGTGCCGCCCTTCGGCGCCGCTTACTCGATCAATCGGGGCCTTTGGGGCGTGAGCATCGGCGGTAAAGAAACGCTGACCTCGCAGGGCAGTATTCCCGACGACGCCTGGGTGCTCTCGAAAGACGCTTTTAACAAACCGCGCCCTGCAGAGCGCCATATGCTGCATTTCGAGCGGGGTGTGCCCTGCGGTCTTAACGGCCAGACGATGTCGCCGGTCGAGGTTATCGAGACTCTGGAGTCGCTGGCGGGACCGTTCGGTATCGGCCGCGGCATCCATCTCGGCGATACCATCATCGGCACCAAGGGTCGCGTGGCCTTCGAAGCACCTGCCGCCGAAGTCCTGCTTAATGCCCACCGCGAGCTCGAAAAACTAGTGCTCACCGCACGGCAGCAGCGAATCAAAGAAATGCTCGCGGGTCCATATGGCGACTGGGTCCACGAGGGACAGCTGCTCGATCCGGTCTGCCGCGATATCGAAGCCTTGTTCCTGAAGTCGCAGCAGCGGGTGACCGGCATGGTTAACGTATTGTTCCGTCCGGGCTCAGTCTTCATCGAGGGTATCGACTCGCCGTGGTCACTCATGGCTGCATCGAAGGGCGTCTACGGCGAAGCCACGGGCGAGTGGACCGCAGCCGACGCTTTGGGATTTTCACGTATCGTCGGCCTTACTGGCGTTTTCCATCGCCGCGCCGGCGAGCGCGCGGCTGCATCAAGCCACCACGAGACGCAGGGGACTGGAAAGAAATGAGAACCATCGTCGTCGACAAGATCGCGTCTATCACCCAAGCCTGTGGTCTTGGTCAAGAAGTACGCATTGCTACCGATAACCTGCCCTCGGAGGAAGGCGTGGTGGTCGTGGTCGAGGTTCTCAACAACAAAGCTGGCTATAACACGCTCGAGCTCACCAGTGGGCGAATGGCGAAGGTCAACAAAGGCGATATCGTCGTCGGTGCGCTCGGCCACCGTAAAGCGCTCTTTGGTTACTCGGGGTATGTGCCGGAAAAACTCGCTGCAGGCGATGTGATCCAGATGCTCAACATCGGCGGCGTGTTCGGGATCTGCGACTCGGCGAACCCTGACAAGGGCAAACCTTTCGATTGTCGCGTCCTCGGCGTGGTACTCACGTTCCCTTATCTGGGTGAACGCATCGGTGTGCCGGCACGCGCGGGTTATCGTAAGCTCGATTTCGGTGCGACTCTCGATTCACAGGGCATACCCGTGGTTGCGCTTGCCGGAACCTGTATGGAAGCCGGTAAAACCGCGGCCGCCTGCGCGATGGTAAGCCGCATGCGTCATCGCGGTCTCGTCGTCGACTGCTTTAAGGCCACCGGTGTTTCGCTGCGACGCGACATCCTCGCCATGGAAGATGCGGGCGCGCGAAATTCGATGATCTTCACCGACCTCGGTGTGATCGCCACCACGCGTAGAGTGGGTCCAGCGCTGACGCGCACCATGATCACCGAGATCGCGAATAAAAAACCTGACGTCATCGTCTTCGAACTCGGCGATGGCATTCTCGGTACGTATGGCGTCGATTCAATTCTCGAGTGCGCAGACATCCGTCAAGCGCTCACCGGTGTCGTGCTCTCGGCGAACGATCCGGTCGCCGCTTGGGGTGGCGTCAAACTTTTGCGCGAACGTTTCAGCGTCGAGCCTTGCGCGGTCACGGGTCCGGCTACAGACAACGCCGTCGGTGTCGACATCATCCGCGAACAGATGAAAGTGCCTGCGTTTAACGCACTGACCGATGGGGCGTCGCTCGGCGACTGCGTCATCGATGCGATCGGCCTCGGCACCCGCTTCCCGGTGGTGCCTGCCTCGTGAATCGAGTGCCGACACTGATCTTGGGCGGTACCGGCTATGTGGCCGGTGAAGTACTGCGGCTCGTCGCGGCACATCCGCAGCTCGAGATTGCAGGCGTGATGTCGGACTCGCAGCCCGGTGAGTCGATCGCCAAGGCTTTTCCGCACCTCGCGCTCGCACTCGGTGATTTGCGCTTCCTGTCCGAGGGCGATCTGACGAAGCTAATCGCCAGCCTGCCGATCAGTGCGCTGTTTTCGGCGGCACCGCACGGCGTGAGTGCCGCACTGATCGATCGCTTATTGCAAGCCGCCGAGTCGGCTGGCACCCATCCGCGGGTCGTCGATATCTCCGCGGATTATCGTTACTCCAGCGCCGAAGCCTACGCTACTGTATACAAGCACGAGCATGGTGCGCCGCGACGGCTCAAAGATTTTACCTGTGCACTGCCTGAACATCTGGCCACATCGCCGACACCGCATGTGGCCCATCCCGGTTGCTTCGCCACCGCGATCCTGCTCGCGAGCGTACCGCTGCTTTCACTTGGTCTCGTGACGCCAACGCTATTCGTGAGCGGTGTCACTGGCAGCACGGGCTCCGGGCGAAAGCACGTTGATGGTACTCACCACCCGACCCGCCACAGCGATCTCTACTCCTACAACGCTCTGGTGCATCGGCACATTCCCGAAATCACGGCCTGTGCCGCTGCGGCGAGCGGCATCACAGCCGACTTCGCTTTCGTGCCACACTCGGGGCCCTTCGCACGCGGTATTCATGTTACGGCGCAAGCGACACTGGCCGCCGCACATGCAGGCCTTGACGGCGAAACGCTGCTCGAAAAGCTGCGCGGGTTCTATGCTGCAGCGCCATTCGTACGAGTAATCGACAGTGCGCCGCGTGTCAAAGATATCGTGGCCAGTAACTATGCCCAACTGCACGCGACCAGCACAGGCCGCACCGTCGCAGTGATGTGCGTGGTGGATAACCTCAACAAGGGTGCTGCCGGTGGGGCCGTGCAGTGGATGAATCGTCTGCTCGGCTTTCCGGAAACCCTGGGACTAACTGCACCGGCCGCCGGTTGGACCTAAACAGCTTTTTCACTCGAGAACTATCAATGAGCCCCGTCGATCATCTTGCGCCCGTGTTCGCCCAACACCCTATCGAGGTCATCAATGCGGAAGGTGTCTGGCTGCATACCCGCGACGGTCGCCGCATCCTCGATCTCTACGGGGGCCACGCGGTCGCCGCGCTCGGCTATCGGCACGCGGGCTGGACCCGCGCCCTCGCACAACAAGCCGAGGCCTGTAATTTTCAGAGCAATGCGGTACCCATGGATGTCCGCGTGCGTGCAGCCACGCGACTTGCGCGTTTCGCGGGCGGTGCCTTCGACAGCGTGTTCTTTGTTAATTCCGGCGCCGAGGCTAATGAAAACGCGCTGCGTATGGCATTCAAGATGATCAAGCGCCCGAAAATCGTGGCCGTTGAAGGTGCATTCCACGGCCGTACCGCAGCCGCGGGTGCTATCACTTGGGGTGCCGACAAAAAGTGGTACGAATTTCCGCGTGCGCCCTTCGACATCGGCTGGATACCGCGACGTGACGTTAATGCGATCGCCGTACAGGTCGACACTAATACGGCAGCCGTGATCGTCGAGCCCGTGCAGGGCGTGGGTGGCGCCTTCGACATGGGACGCGAATTTTTGGCTGCATTACGCGCGCGCTGCGATGAAGTCGGAGCGCTGCTGATCTTCGACGAAGTGCAAATCGGTATCGGTCGCAGCGGCCAGCCATTCGCTGCCAATTTCTATGCCTTGACTCCGGACATGATCACGACCGCCAAAGCGCTCGGTAACGGTTTTCCCTGCGGTGCGCTGCTGATGACGCCGCGCGTGACGGCTGCCATCAAGCTCGAGGGGCTAGGTACCACGTTCGGTGGCGGACCGATGTCCTGTGCCGTCATCGAGGCGGTGATCGATGCCATCGAAAGCGAGGGCCTGCTCGAAAACGTACGTCGGGTGTCGAAGTACCTGCGCGATACCTGCACCGTCGGCCCAGTCACCGGACATCAGGGCGCCGGGTTTCTGCACGGCATGATCACCGCCAAGCCCGCCAAAGAGATTCAAAAGATGCTACTCGAGCGGAATATTCTCGCCGGCACCAGCGCCGATCCGCATGTACTGCGGCTTCTTCCGCCCTACACACTCAAAGAAACTCATGTCGATCTGCTTCGCAAGGCTTTGTGCGACCTATGAAACGCTTCCTTGACCTTGCCGATTTCAGTCGCGAAGAGATCCTCGATCTCATCGCGCTCGCCTGTCATCTCGAGTCTCATCCGGAGCCGCGCGTACTCGCCGGCAAGATCCTCGGTCTTGTGATGTTCAACCCCTCGCTGCGCACACTGTCATCTTTCCAGGTCGGCATGATGCGACTCGGCGGCAGTTCGTTCGTGATCACGCCAGGACATGGTACTTGGCAACTCGAAAGCGGAATCGGCGTGACCATGAATGGCGCGGCGGCAGAGCACGTGCGCGAAGGCTTGCCAATACTCGCTTCGTATGCCGATGCGCTCGGCATACGCGCGTTCGCTGAAGGTAAGGACCTTAAATACGATCTCGCCGAGACTAATTTTCGTGCAATGTCGGCCGTTGTCGACAAGCCTTTGATCAATCTCGAGTCGGCAGTCAATCACCCCTGTCAGGCGCTCGCCGATTGGAAGACACTTGAAGATCTCACCGTGCCGCAGCGCGCAAAGTTCGTACTCAGCTGGACAAATCATCCGCGCATCACGCCAATGGCCGTCCCTGCAGCGACCGTGCACATGGCAGCACACCGCGGTATGGATGTAGTGGTTCTGCGACCCGAGGGTTATGCACTGCCGCCAGAAACCATGGACAAGGCACGTGTCGCGGCTGCGGCCTCAGGCGGTAGCGTGCGCGAGACCAATGACCGTACCGAGGCACTCGCCGGCGCGCAGATCGTCTACGCCAAAGAATGGGGCTCGATCACGCACTATGGCGACAGTGTTGGCGATGCGGCACTGCGCGCAGGTCTTGCCGATTGGTGCGTGCGCGAAGACTGGTTTGCTTCGGCCAGCAAAGATTGCAAGTTCATGCACTGTCTGCCGGTACGCCGCAATGTCGCCGTTGCCGACGAAGTACTCGATGGTCCGCGCAGCATCGTGCAACGCGAGGCCTACAACCGACTACCCGCGCAGATGGCGGTCCTGTACCGCCTGCTGTCGAATGGAGGAACCGAACGATGATCATGCACCGAGCCGACCCTGCAGTCGTCATTCGTGCGCTGCGCAGTGCCGCACCGTACATCCGGCTCTACAAGGGTAAGACCTTCGTGGTAAAGGCAGGTGGTGGCGTGTTCGGCGATGCCAAGGCCACACGCGCGCTCATCGAACAAATCGCCGTGCTGCACTCGCTGGGTATTCGAGTCGTGTTCGTGCACGGCGGCGGTCCGCAGCTCACTGAAGTCACCGAGAAACTCGGCGTGCCGACGCAGATGGTCGAAGGCCGGCGCGTGACCGACGAGCGCTCGATCGATGCCACGGCCATGGTGCTCTCGGGTCTCATCAACACGCGCATCCTTGCGACCTGTCGCGAACTCGACATCCAGGCGATCGGCCTGAGCGGGGTCGATGCAGGGCTGGTGCAAGCCCATAAGCGCGCGCCGGTGAAATTACAAACCGGCGATGCAACCATTGATTACGGCTTTGTCGGCGACATCGATTACATCGACACTGACGTCATCCATAAATTGCTCGACAATGGACTGATGCCGGTCATCTCCCCCCTGTCGAGTGACAACTCGGGCACGTTGCTCAATATCAATGCAGACACAGTGGCTTCCGCTATCGGCGCTGCACTCGGGGCTGAGAAGTTGATTCTTTGTACGGGAGCGCCCGGTATTCTCGAGCGGGTGGAAGATCCGACCTCGGTGATCTCCCACACCGATCTCGCCGGGCTCAAGCGATTGCGCGACGAAAAGCGCATCGTCAATGGCATGCTGCCGAAGGCTAAAGCCATCGAGAGCGCCATTCAGCGCGGGGTGAAACGAGTGCACGTGATCTCGTACAAAGCAAGCGATGCAATCCTCGCCGAGGTGTTCACCAACGAAGGCACTGGCACATTGGTCGTCGCCGATATCGGCAAGCTCGCGCCGGCGGAGCTCGCTGCGGCTGACGCAGCACACTCATGACGCAGCTCTGGAATAAAGGCACACCGCTCGATGAGCGCGTACTCGCGTACACAGCGGGCGAAGATCACGCACTTGACGAACGTCTGGTGTCTTACGACGCTCGCGCATCGATCGCGCATGCGCAAATGCTGCACGATCAGGGTCTGCTCTCGGCTGCAGACTGCGAGGCCATCGAGAGCGGGCTCGAGGCCCTCGCTGCCGCGCACGCACAAGGCGAGTGGCATATCGAACTTATCGATGAAGACGGACAGACTGCGCTTGAAAAGCGGCTGACCGCCAGTATTGGTGCAGCCGGCGGTCGCGTGCATCTAGGTCGCTCGCGCAACGATCAGGTGCTGACTGCACTGCGACTCTATTTGCGCGATGTAACCGAGCAACTCGCCGTCGGTGCAGAAACCGTCGCCGCCGCACTCGATCGACTCTCACTACGGCAGGGGGAAATTGAGTTGCCCGGCTATACGCATATGCAGCAAGCCATGCCGAGTTCGGTGGCGCTGTGGGCAGGCGGCTTTGCCGCGGAATTGCGTGACGATGCTGCAGGTCTGCGCAGCGTGCAGCGTCGCCTTGGCAAAAATCCGCTGGGCTCGGCTGCAGGCTACGGCATGCCGGGTTTACCGCTCGATCGCGAAGCTACGCGCGCGGCGCTCGACTTCGATGTCGTGCACGAACCCGTCACTGCCGTGCAACTCTCGCGCGGGAAAGCTGAAGCACAACTTTTGTTCGAGATTGCTCTGCTGATGCAGGACCTCGGCCGCTTCGCCGCCGACGTCTGTCTTTTTTATACGCAGGAATTCGCCTTTCTCGAATTGCCGAACGAATTCACCACCGGCTCATCGATCATGCCGCAGAAACGTAATCCTGACGTCTTCGAACTGCTGCGCGGTCGTACGGCCTCGGCACATGGCTGCCTCATCGAAGCGCTCGGCATCTTTGCCAAGCTGCCGTCGGGATATCAGCGCGACCTGCAACTTTTAAAGGAACCGCTTTTTCGTGGCATCGATCTCGTGCTGGCGAGCACCGGTATTCTGGTTCCGGCGATCGACGCGATGGGGTTTCGCGAGCAGCACATCGAGCTCGATCCCGCCATCCACGCCGCCGAGCGCGCGAATGAGCTGGTCGTCCGCGAGGGTATTCCTTTTCGCGAAGCCTATCGGCGGATCGGTGCGGTACTGGCAGCCGACCGCGCCGAAACAGATCGGTCAGAGAGAGATCCATCGTGAGTGGTCAAAGAATACCGTGGCGTCAGGATGCCACGCTTGAACTGATGAACGAGCGCTCGCACGCGACCATGATGGCCTCGCTCGGTATCGTGTTCACCGAAAAGGGCGCAGATTTTTTGCGCGGTACCATGCCGGTGGATGCACGCAATTGTCAGCCGATGCGAATGCTGCACGGCGGCGCCTCGGTGGCCCTGGCCGAGACGCTCGCGAGCGTCGCGGCCAACTGCTGCCTCGACGAAGCTCATACCGCAGTCGGCCAGGAAATCAACGCTAACCACCTGCGACCTGCACTCGAAGGCGAAACCGTGACAGGCACTGCCTGCTTGCTGCACGCCGGCGCCCGCAGTCAGGTGTGGACCATCGAGATTCACAACGCGCGCACTCAACTCGTCTGTGTGTCGCGCATCACGATGGCCGTCATCAACCGGCGGTAATCCAGTCAGTATGTCGCGGGCTACGGAACAAAATCGGCTCCAGCGTGTAAAGGATGGCATAGTCAACTTTGACCGCGCTCCTGATCCCTCGACGGTGACATGGACTCACGTCATCTACGCACTACATGCGCTCTCGGTGCTAATCGGCGTAAGCGGCGCCGCGACGATCGTGGGCAGTTTCATCTTTGGTGTCCCCTCCATCGTCGCGGTCGTCATGAACTATGCGCGTCGCAGCGAAGCGCGCGACACCTGGCTCGAGTCGCACTTCTCATGGCAGATCCGCACCTTCTGGATCGCCTTTTTCGTCAGCGTATTGGTGCTGTTATTTTCGGCACCGCTGATGCTGGTACTGGTCGGCTTCGCGACCGCGGCCATCGGCCTGTTTTTTGTCGGTATCTGGGTGCTCTACCGGGTGCTGCGCGGCTGGCTCGCCTTGCGCGAAGCGCGCACACTGCCAACGTGATCCAGTCCCACGCTGTTTTACACCTGATATCAGCGTTTCGCTATCGAGTAGCATTGCTCGTCATCGCGAGCGCACTCTTACTCGCAGCCTGCGGTCAAACCGGGGCGCTCTACCTACCCGAAGACAACACTAAGGTCATCATTCGAGAGGCTGGTACCGCTATGCCGCCCTCCAATCTTTCCCCGAAAGGCTAGGAGAACTGCACCTAAGTGGTAGCGCGCCAATCGATCGTGGGATCCACGGCGCGGTTGATAAGCAGCGTATACTTTCTTTTCCGATCGAACTGACCCTTTAAAAGGATTTTCTCATGAAGTCTGACAAGCTCACTCGCCGTCAGGTGCTCGGCGCCTCCGTACTGGGTCTGCCGGCCATTCCGGTTGTTGTGGAAACCGCCTTCGCACAGGCTAAGCCAGCCGCGGGCGCACTGCCTGTGTTGAGCCCCGCCGAGCCCGCTGCCAAAGCACTGGGCTACGTCGAGGACACCAAGACGGTCAATCAAAAAGCCAATCCAAGCCACAAGCCCACGCAATACTGTGGTAACTGTTTGCAGTGGGCAGAAAAAAACCGCAAGGCTCCGCTCGCTAAATGCAATTTGTTCCCAGGTAAGCTGGTTAAGAACGCGGGCTGGTGCAAAGTTTGGATTAAGGCGCCAGGCACAGCCTGATCGAAAGCGTCTGGTCATCGCTGATCAAAGCTGACCATCGCTGATCGTTTTCTCCTGCTCCGGGCATCGTGGCGTGAAGCCGCGCTGTCCGGTTTCTTTCTTTTTTTTTGCAGGCATCATTGTGTTCACATGACCGCCTTGCCACAAAATCCCGATCTCGTCCTGATCGATGGTTCGTCGTATCTCTACCGCGCCTTTCACGCCCTGCCGCCGCTTACTAATGCACGCGGTGAGCCGACCGGTGCCGTGCTCGGCGTGGTCAACATGCTGCTCAAGTTTTTGCGCGAAACGAATCCGGTGCAGATCGCCGTGGTGTTCGATGCGCCCGGCAAAACTTTTCGTGACGAGCTTTATGCGGAGTACAAATCGCATAGACCGCCGATGCCTGACGACCTACGCGTGCAAGTCAATCCCCTGCTCGAAATCGTGCAAGCCCTAGGGCTGCCGCTGCTGCGCATCAGCGGTGTCGAGGCAGACGATATCATCGGCACACTCGCTAAGCGCACCGCCGATGCCGGGGGTACCGTGGTGATATCGACCAGCGACAAAGATATGTGCCAACTCGTTGGGCCACAGATCACGCTCATCAACACCATGAGCGGCAGCATCTACGACCGCGCTGGCGTCAAGGCAAAGTTCGACATCTGGCCCGAGCAAATGATCGCTTACCTGGCGCTCGTCGGCGACAGTTCAGACAACATCCCGGGCATCGACAAAGTCGGCCCGAAGACCGCAGCAAAATGGCTGGGCCAATATTCAACGCTCGATAACCTGGTCGCGCATGCCGCCGGGGTGTCCGGCAAAGTAGGCGAAAACCTGCGTGCCAGTCTTGAGACACTGGAACTCTCGCGTCGTCTGGCAACGATTCGCTGTGATGTCGCCTTACCAGACACCGCACAAGATCTCACGCGTAAACCGCAACACGATGAACAGCTACGCAGCTGGTATACGCGGCTGGGGTTTCAAGCCTTGCTGCGCGGGCTCGGGGGCTCGCTCGAAATCGACAGCGCGTCGACAGCGTCATCGGCACCGGCAGAATCGTCGAGAGCATCGGGAGCGTTGGTATCGCCATCGGATGCCCTCGAACTGCGCCCTGGAATCGCCGATGCGCCACGCAACTATGAAACGATTCTCGATATGCATGCATTCGAACGCTGGTGTAGCGCGCTTGAACGCGCCGAGCTTTTTGCCTTTGACACCGAGACCACGAGTCTCGATTACATGGCGGCACGCATTGTCGGCTTGTCGTTCTGCATCGAGCCCGGCAAGGCTGCCTACGTGCCGCTCACCCATGATTACGCCGGTGCTCCGCCGCAGCTCGATCGCGATACTGTGCTCGCCAAGCTACGACCGCTGCTCGAGAGCGAGCAGCATGCGAAGCTCGGACATCACCTCAAATATGACGCACATGTGCTTGCCAACAACGGCATCACGCTGCGCGGTATGCGCTACGACAGCATGCTCGAATCGTATGTGTGGAACAGCGTCGCCACGCGCCACGATATGGATTCGGCAGCGCTCCGCTATCTCGGCATTACCACCATCAGTTACGAAGATGTCGCCGGCAAGGGTGCAAAACAGATTCCTTTTGCCCAAGTGAGTCTCGAGCAGGCCGGCGAATACGCCGCCGAAGATGCCGATGTCACCATGCGTCTGCATCGTGCGCTGTGGCCGGCAATCGAGCGCGAACCGCTGCTGAAAAAACTGTATGAAGAATTTGAGCAGCCACTGGTTGCGGTGCTGCAACGCATGGAGCATCGCGGGGTGCTGATCGATCGCGAGATGTTGAGTGTGCAAAGCAGCGAACTCGCACACCGTATCGCAGAATTGAAGCTTGCAGCGCACACCGAGGCCGGCAGCGACTTCAATCTCGATTCTCCCAAGCAGCTGCAGCAACTTCTGTTCGAGAAAATGCAGATCCCGGTACTGCGCAAAACACCCACTGGGCAGCCCTCGACTGCTGAAGACGTGCTCGAGGAGCTTGCTGACTCGTATGCGCTGCCGCGTCTGATTCTCGACTACCGCAGTATCGCCAAGCTGCGCAGTACATACACTGAAAAACTGCCGTTGCAGGTGAGCCCCGACACCGGGCGCGTACATACGTCCTACCATCAAGCCGTGGCGCAGACAGGGCGTCTGTCTTCCACCGATCCTAATCTTCAAAATATTCCGATCCGCACGCCCGAAGGCCGGCGTATCCGTCAGGCATTCATCGCCCCGGCTGGGCAGTTGCTGCTCGCGGCGGACTACTCACAGATCGAACTGCGCATCATGGCGCACCTTTCCGATGACACCGGCCTGCGCGGGGCTTTTGTGGCCAACCGCGATGTGCACCAGGCGACGGCCGCCGAGGTCTTCGGTGTTCCGCTCGACGCCGTAAGCGCCGCGCAACGCCGCTCAGCCAAGGCGATCAACTTCGGTCTAATCTACGGCATGTCGGCGTTTGGTCTGGCGCGACAGCTCGGTATCGAGCGTGGCGCTGCTCAAAGATATGTCGATCTTTACTTTGAGCGTTATCCTAGCGTGAAGGCATATATGGACCGCACGCGCGAGCAGGCGCGCGCCACCGGCTATGTCGAAACCGTGTTCGGTCGTCGGCTTTATCTGCCCGATATCCGCTCTCGCAATCGAGCGCTGCAACAATACGCCGAACGCAGTGCGATCAACGCGCCGATGCAGGGCACCGCCGCAGATCTCATCAAGCTCGCGATGATCGCGGTCGATGCCTGGTGCAGCCGAGACGGCGGTGCCGATGCACGACTTATCATGCAGGTGCATGATGAGCTCGTGCTCGAAGTGCGCACCGAGGCCGTGGCTAGGGTCACCGAGGCTGTCCGACAGTGCATGATCGATGCCGGTCGTGGGGCACTACACGTGCCGCTCAAGGTCGATGTTGGTACCGGTAAAAATTGGGACGAAGCGCACTGAGGAGGATGTTGTTAACGCGTAAAATACGGCGTCCTAACTCGTTGATTAGAATAGAATTTTAATCTGAACCTTTGCCGAGCTAGAGAGTCTGATTTTCCGAACGCAGCGCGTTCCCCGCTTCTCCTCCCTCCCTGAGCGGGCGCCCGGCCTCATGACCTGTGCCGGGCTTCGTCTGCCCCCGGCCATCGCAAGGTGTCCGGGGGTTTTTTATGGTGTTCGTCCGCGCGTTGCTTTTGCGTCAATCTTTAAGTGCCGTGGCCCAGAGCGCTGCCAGCCGCTCGCGAGCAGGCTCCACTCCCAGCCCCGAGTGGGCGGAAAATAGCTGCACCGTAGCGATCTCGCCCAGCGTTGCCGTCGCCTCCCGCAAGACCTTCGCCCGCTTGGCCTGATTCAACTTATCCGCCTTGGCGAGCAGCACATGCACGCCGCGATGCGTCGGCTCGGCCCAGTCGATGAGCGCCAGATCCTCATCCCGCAACCCGCGACGGATATCCACCACCAACATCACCCCGCGAAAGCTCGTCCGCGAGTGCAGCGCATCGATTAGGGGTACCCACTTGCGGCGTTCCTCGGGATCGACAGCCGCATAGCCGTAGCCCGGCAAATCGACGATCCGATGGTTGGGCTTGAGTTCGAAGTAATTGAGCAGCCGCGTCTGCCCTGGGGTCTTGCTGATACGGGCAAGCGCCTTGCGCCCCGAGATGGCATTGATGGCGCTTGACTTGCCGGCGTTGGAACGGCCCGCTAAGGCCACCTCGGCGCCAAGGTCGGCCGGGAACTGTACCGGGGCGGCAACACTCAAAAGGAATGCTGCTCGCGGATATTGCGACACGCGGTTACGCCTCCGCGGCCCCAAGGCCAAGGGTGTCTAGTGTAAACTTTCTAGCTGTGAAAGACGTACGGAACCTTGAGAAATGCTGACCGTTAACACCTTCGCCACCGCCCTCGCCACTACTGTTCTCGCCGTCGTGCTGATGCCCGTCACACAAGCCAGGGGCAATGCCGAAGCGGGTGCCACCAAGGCGGCTGTTTGCTCGGCCTGCCACGGCATCAACGGCAACAGCGTCAATCCCGAATGGCCAAACCTCGCCGGACAAAACGCACGTTACACCGAAGAACAGCTGCGGCTATTTCGAGCCGGTCACCGAAACAACTTGGTGATGTACCCGCTCGCGATGGCGCTCACGGACGAGGACATCGCCGATCTCGCGGCGTATTTCTCTACCCAGACACCAAGCGGTCTCGAAGCTGACGCGGCGAACTACAAGACCGGCGAAGCACTCTATCGCGGCGGTGATCCCACTCGCGGAATTCCCTCGTGTACGTCGTGCCACGGTCCAGCTGGCCTTGGTAATCCGGCCTCCGGCTACCCTGCACTGCGTGCGCAGCACTCGACCTACACCGTTAAGCAATTAATCGAGTACGCATCCGATCAGCGTTACATCGATATCGCAACCAATACGCCGACCAAGTCACGAAATGGCCATATGATGGCGTCGATCTCCAAGCGTCTAAAGGAAGACGATAAAAAAGCGCTTGCCAGCTACATCCAAGGACTGCGCTGATGAATCTCGTCCGAGGCAGTTTCATCGCGCTCCTCAGTGCAGCACTGCTGGTCGGTGTGATCGTTCCGACCGCGGATGCACAAAAGGCTGCGGGCACCGATGCTCGTTGGCAAGAAGGCCGTCACTATCGCCGTATCAGTCCCTCTTTGCCTACCGGTGTTGCTCCGGGGAAGATCGAGGTACTAGAGATTTTCTGGTACGGCTGCGGTGCTTGCTATTCGCTCGACCCGTTCCTCGAGAGCTGGAAGAAAAATAGCAAGCCGGCAAATGTGGAGTTCGTGCGCGTTCCCGTGACCTGGAACGCTGGCGCGAAGTTGCACGCGCGTCTCTTCTATACCCTGCAGGCACTCAAGCAGGACGAACGCCTACACACCAAAGTATTCGACACCATTTTCCGTGGTGGTAATGGCTTGCTGGGGCGCGACGAAGAGTCGACCCTGCCGTTGATGGTGGCGTGGGCGAAGCAACAAGGTATTCAGGAAAAAGCCTTCACCGACGCCTGGAACTCGATGTGGGTGAACACCAAGCTGCGACAAGCGGATGAGCTCGTGCGCCGCTACCGCGCCGAGGGTACGCCCTTCATAGCAGTGAACGGCCAGTTCTCAACCGACGTCGGGATGGCGGGCGGTGCTCCGCAAATGCTCGGTCTGATCAACGATTTGGCAAAGGCGGAGAAGACTCGCTGAGCCTCTTACGCGCGACTCCGGACATGCGCGCGTGATTCCCTCTACTTCAGATCGGACGCAGCCGGCTTGCACGGTGAACCCGTAAATGGCGCGACTGCCGTTCCCGCGGACGTACTCTGAATCGACCTGCTCGAACCCACTGGGGGCGAAGAGTCGCGGATCGAACAATGTTTGAGCATCGATGGGCCAACTCGCAAAGAGATGCGCGAGATCGAGGCATTGAATCACTTTTACCAGGAGGACGATGTCTTTTACCCGTCTAGAAGCCCGTAAGATCGAGCACGGCTCGCTGCGCGCCGGTCTCTCAGCGCTCATCATCCATCCGTTCGACGGAGGACGCCCCCTTGGGACTCGAGATCCCGCGAGCTGTCCTGCTTAGGGGTTGACACCTCATGGTGACCGCGATTGTGGGTGCCAAAAGCTATCTCAACGAGCAGTCAATGCGGCTCGCAATGCTCTGACCCGCTGCGCCAAATACACTAGAATCAAACGAGTTCGGGCACGTACCCCGCACTCTAAAAAAGGATATCCAGCCCATGCCGATCGCCACATTGCGCATTTCATGCGGTTTCGCGCTTGCACTTATCGCGTCGATACTGGTTTCCGCCTGCGGCGGTGGCGGCTACGGAGGAGGTACCGGAGGCAGCGCGGGAGGAAGTATCGGGAGCTCGGCTCCGGGTTCGCCAACGGGCATCACCGTCGCCAGCGGTAACGGCACGTTGACCGTGAGCTTTACGCCTCCGGGTAACAGCGGTTCTTCGGCGATCATTGATTACACAGTGTCATGCACCGGTGGCGGCGTAACGCGGACAGCGACCGGCTCCTCAAGTCCGCTGACCGTGACTAACCTTGCCAACGGTACAAGCTACGCCTGTGCAGTCACAGCGCGAAATTCTGTCGGCAGCAGTGCAGCATCCAACACTGTCACCGGCACCCCAGTTAACAACACCGTAGCAGCCTGTAGTCTCGCCGACCGACAAAACTTTGTTGTGGCGCAGCTCAACGAGTGGTATCTCTACCCCGAAACGCTACCTACTAACATCAACATCGCTAACTATTCTTCGGTCGATGCCCTAATTAGCGCTATGACAGCGACTGCACGGGCGCAGAACAAGGACCGCAACTTCACCTACATCACCTCAGCGTCCGAAGAAGATGCGTTCTTCAATTCCGGCGCGACGGCCGGGTTTGGCATTCGTCTGGGCTATGACTCGGTAGCGCAGCGCGTGTTCATACTCGAGGCCTTCGAGGGCGCACCGGCGCTTACAGCCAACATCGATCGTGGCGATGAGTTGACCGCCATCGGTACTTCGAGCACGAACCTGCGCCTGGTATCCGATATCTTCGCCGCCGAGGGTGCGCAGGGCATCTCGAATGCACTAGGCCCTAGCACCGTTGGCACGACTCGTGTGCTGAGGATCGTTCGCGGAACGACCCCGCGCGAGGTGACGATCGCTAAGGCCGACTACTCAATTGAACCAGTATCGAGTCGCTATGGCGGTCGTATCATCGAAGATGCGGGTAAACGCTACGGTTACATCAATCTGCGCACGTTCATCAGTACGGCTGATAACCGCTTACGCGAGGAAATCCAGAAGTTTCGTGAAGCGGGGATCACAGAAATCATGATCGACTTCCGTTACAACGGTGGTGGGTTGGTCTCGACCGGTAATTTGATGGGCGATCTGCTCGGCGGTAATCGTCAAACCAGCGAAGTCTTCTCGCAGCTAACGTTCCGTTCATCGAAATCGGCTAATGACTCGATCAAGCGCTTTGCCCCACAGACTCAGTCTGCTTCACCCATCAAGCTTGCCTTTATCACCACAGGTTCCTCGGCTTCGGCCAGCGAACTCGTAGTCAATGGCTTCATTCCGTTCTTCAATGACAAGCTCGCACTGATCGGCAGTAACACCTTCGGCAAACCGGTGGGTCAAATTGCCCGCGACAACGCAGCCTGTGACGATCGACTGCGCGTCGTCGCTTTCACCACGCGTAACTCGGCAAACTCCGATGCCTATTTCAACGGGCTCGCTGAAGCGGTAAAGGCAAGCTGCCGTGCTAATGACGACTTCACGCGACCGCTCGGTACCGCGAGCGAAGCCTCGACGCGGCAGGCCCTCGATTGGTTGCAGGGCAAAGCCTGCACTGCCATTCCCGTCACCTCGGCTGAAGCAGCGACAGCGTCCGGAGTCGGCCCAGCGACCATGGTCAGTGATCAAGTGACGCTCGACATCGAGCCCATGCCATTGCCCGAGCAACCGACGCCTGCGCAGCGCGAGATCCCGGGCCTCTTCTAACCATGCATATCGCCAGCGCGCTCCCGAGGATCTTGCTGGTTGCAGGACTACTAGCGGCTTTGCCAGTAAAAATCGACGCAGCGACTCTGCTCGAAGTCGCCGAACCACAACGTGCGCCGGAGCTACCGATCACGCAACTCGTCGTCCGCTTTCGCGATGATCTCGCGGCGGGGCGTCTGAATCGCCCCTCGACATTACGGCTCCAAACTTTGAGCGTCCGCGGTGGCGTGGCTGTCGGATATCGTCGACCCACCGCCGACCTCTCGCATGTTCTGAGGTTGGTAGAGCCACTCGAGCGTACCGCTGCCGAGCGTGTTGCTCAAAGATTGCGGCTCGACCCGGCCGTAGCCAGTATCGAAATCGACGAATATATGTTCCCGCTGCTCGCTCCAAGCGATCCGTTGTTCGTTGATACTCGAAATATTCTTTGGCACCTCAAAACACCAGGTCCTGGAAATTTAGGAGGCGCTAATCTACCAGAAGCCTGGGATATCGCGCGCGGTAAAGACGTAGTCATTGCCGTCATTGACACAGGTATCACAACCCACACCGATCTTGATGCTAATATCATCCGTGGACACGATTTCGTTTCCGCCGACAGTGACGGCAAATTTTTAGTAGCTAACGACGGCGATGCACGAGACACCGATCCTTCGGATCCCGGTGACTGGATAAATGAGGAAGATCTGAAACTTGCGCTCTTCAGCAGCGGCGTAAGTGCCTGTCGGCGTACGAACAGTTCTTGGCATGGCACACACGTTGCCGGGACCGTAGCGGCTGTAACTGACAATAACGCGGGAGTTTCCGGCATTGCCTACGAAGCCAAAGCGCTTGCCATCCGCGCGCTCGGCAAATGCTTCGGTTACAGCTCCGACATCACGGATGCAATTCGCTGGGCAGCCGGAGCACAACCCGCCAGCGGTAGCTGGCCCGATCTCGGTATACCAAATAACTCCAATCCAGCTCGAGTGATAAACCTCAGTCTCGGAGCCACGAGCGCAAGTTGCCCAGCGAGCAGACAAAACGCCATCAACGCCGCACGCACCGCAGGTGCGGTGGTGGTGGCCGCAGCAGGTAACGAGAGCCGTTCGGTCATCAGCTCACCCGCAAACTGTTCGGGCGTCATCGCAGTGACAGCGCACACGCTGGAGGGTGACAAAGCCAACTATGCGAGCTATGGATCAGGTACGACTTTGAGCGCGCCGGGCGGTGGATCATGTGCGACGAGCGCGCTTAACTGCCTGCCGCAGGGCAGCACGGGTGCAGCAGGAACGGTATGGCGATTTGTCGCTTCCACGACGAACACTGGCACCACAACTCCTGCCGGTGAAACCTATGCAGGCAAAACCGGCACCAGTATGGCGGCTCCCCATGTGGCAGGCGCTGCAGCATTGCTGATTTCGGCTATGCCCTCTTTATTGGTCGATACCGTCAAAAATTTGTTGACCACTACAGCCCGTGAATTTCCAGCGAGTACTTTCTGTGTCGGTAAAGCCGACAACCCCTGCGGTGCGGGCATGCTCGATGCGACTCGTGCGCTGCAACGACTCGCAAGTTTGACCCCGACCGTCACGGCACAAGCGAATGCAGCGGTCGTCGAGAACGGCACTACCGTGACGCTGAGTGGCACGGCGACACCGAAACCTGCAGGTAACACCAACCTGACGTACCGCTGGCAGCAGGCAAGCGGACCAGCTGTCGCACTTACGAACGGCAGCACACCGCAAGCAACGTTTGTGACGCCGAATGGAGCACGCATGAGTTTTCGCTTTACGGCGACCGATGCCGATGGCATCGCAGCGACCAGCAGCGCCGTCGACGTGCGATCGAACGGTACGCCTGTGCTCGCGTTGCTCACACCGATCACGGCTACGGCAGGCAGCGCTGTTAGCTTCAAGTCGTCGGCGACTGATCCCGACGGCGACACCCTGACCTATGCACTTACCGGGGCGCCACTCAATTCCACTTTCAACGCCACCACCGGCGAGTTTTCATGGCAGAGCTCCGTGGCCGGCAATTACACGCTCACGGTGACCGCAACCGATGGAACATTCACGAGCGCGCCGCAAAGCCTCACCCTGACCATCAATGCGCCCCGCAGCGGCGGCGGCGGCAGCATCGACCTCTGGTGGCTATTGCTGCTTGCCGGCCTTACGCTCTGGAAAAAAAGACAAATACTAGAGAGACCGCTGATTCGACGGCAGGCACCCGAGGCTTGAGTTTGCGCGCGCGACTGCTGTTGTGCTGCGGTATCGTCACCGCCATCGCGTATCTGCTCTGCTTGCAAGCGGATGCAGATGCGCCGGTGCTACGCTCGGCGCTCAAGGGTATCCCCGTCATGCTGATGGCGCTCTGGCTCGCGCCTTGGCGGGAGCGCGAAGCACGCCTCGTTGCGCTTGGGTTAACTCTCTCGGCGATCGGAGATATTTGTCTAGAGTCTTCGCCGGAGTTTTTTCTCGCTGGGCTCAGCGCTTTTATCGCTGCACATCTTGGCTATCTCGCAGCCTTCCTGCGGTACTCGCGTCGGCTGGCAATAATCGCGGCGATTCCAGTGATCGGCTTTTGCTTCGGTACTTTTCTTTGGCTACAGCCGTATCTCGGCGCCATGACTTTGCCGGTGCTCGGTTATCTGGTGGTAATTTGCGCGATGATGTGGCGCGCATGGGCGCTGGTGGCAGACGAGAGTGTCGCACGTCCGCTCGCTTGGTCGGCGGCTTTGGGGGCCAGCAGCTTCGGTCTCAGCGACACGCTGGTCGCCCATAACCGTTTCATTGCCCCGGTGCCCGCGTTCCAGTTGTTGCTGATGCTGCTCTACTGGGCTGGACAGTGGGGCATCGCCGTATCGCAACGCGCGACTCGCTCTATTTGAGCTCCTCGACCAGGACCGCCGACAAATCGGCGATCAGCTTGTTGCCGACGTTGTCGGGCGAATAATCGATCTGCGGCATGTCATCGACCGTGATGGCAATCGCGATACGGCCGTGCTTGGTATGGACTATGCCAACATCACTGCGCAGGGCATCGAGGCTGCCGGACTTACTGGCTACGCGCAGATCGCCAGTCTTACGACCGATGCCATCCTTATACTGCTGCCGCTCTAGTACTTCCAGCAATTCTTTTGAACTTGCCGCATCGACTATCTCGCCCTGTTCGAGCAACTCGAGCAGCCGTGTCATCTCGCGCGGTGTCGAGCGGCCGATTCCGAAGCGTTTGTTTTCTTCTTTTTCGCCTTCGCGACTCCAGCCTTCAGCGGGTTTGAGACGCGCACCATCGCCGCGAATCTTGCGCATCGAGCGAGTGGCCGTAAAACCTAGCTCGGCCATGAATTCATTAACTGTGTCAGCGCGGATACGAGTAATGATCAAGTTAGTCGCGGTGTTGTCACTGACCACGATCATGAGGTTACGTGCGGTGCGCAGACTGACCACCTCGCCATCGGCATATTCCGCAAGTACACCAGAGCCCGAAACCTTCGCGGTGTGATCTACGACGAGCGGCTCATCCCAACTCGCACGACCAGCTGCTACCTCGGCAGCGAGAGCACAGGCGATCGGCAGTTTGATGGTGCTTGCGGTGCGAACCGGTCGGTCGGCATCAATGCTTACTTCGCGACCCGAATCGAGATTGCGGGCATGGAGCATGACCGTGCCCTGAAAACCCCGCGTCATTCTGCGCAGACGCGTCTCGAGCGGATCGTTCGCGCTAGCGGGGGTAGCCTGCAGCAGCGGTGCCATCACCAGCCAACAAATCGCCAAAACCGCGAGTGGGGCCTGCCGCAGACTCACCGAACCAATCGTCATAGCCAGCATCTTGCGAAACTGTCCCGTCGGGAACGCTCCGAATATAATGAGGGAGAAATGCGCCCGTAGCTCAGCTGGATAGAGTACTGCCCTCCGAAGGCAGGGGTCGTGAGTTCGAATCTCGCCGGGCGCGCCATGAAATTAAAGACTTACGCGGTCATTGATGAACTGCCAATATATCTAGCAACCGCATAGCAACCACTTAGCGGGCGTAGGGCATCCGCTCCTTACCAAAGCCGCAGACGCAGTTCTTCCCTGTTGGCCTCGGGGGGGGGTTACGCGGGTCCGGGGTCGAGCGGGTGCCCCACGCGATGGCGAACCGCGGCACCACGGGGCGCCGGTCAACGTAGCCTCATCGACTCCATGACCTCACAGCAAACGGTGGCTCAGCGAATCGCACCAGCACGGCGCTATTCCCTTGGAGGGGGCACAGGGCCAGACGCCCCCGGGGGTACGGTTACGGGAAGGCCGCTAGAGATTTTTGAGTTTCAACCGACGGTTTCTACGACCGCCTCGCTGCCCTAGCCGCTACCACCCCACCGCCTTCTTAGCCTCGCTGCAGAACATCTGCTGCTCATTGGCGGGGGCAGCACACAGATCCACGACATTAAACGGTGCTGTACTCACTTCGCGCTTGAGTCGACTGTTCTCCGCTTCGAGCTCCCGGATCCGCTTAGCCTAATCGATCCTCAAGCCTCCGTGGCTCCTACGCCAGCGAAAGTACGTCTGCTCCGTCACCCCGATCTGCTTGGTCACCTGCGCGATCGTCTGTCCCTGACCGATCAGCACATCGACCTCCCGAGGCTTAAGTATGATCTCCTCGCTCGTGTATCTCTGCTTGCCCATCGTCCACGTCTCCTGTCCCTTTTATGAACATTAAACGTAGATCAAAAATATCGGGTCAGGTCACTTCGCTCCAATCGTAGGAACATACAACCTGAACCAGTTTTCGAAGGGCAGGTCAAGCCTGTTCGTGGATTCGGCAGAGGGCGTCATAGGCCCGCTAGCACGAGAACGTGTTCATCTGCCGTTGGGCACTCGGCGATCACCTCGCCCCGTACGTTGAGCACTCGAGATCTGCCTAGTCCCCGGGTGTCGCACCCTGGCGGCTGCCATGGTGCTGCCGCATGCACATTCATGGATAACGACGGCGCTGCCTGAGTTGTCGGTGGTGTCACACAACCCGAACTTGAGTTCATCGTGATCATGATGTCGACGCCACGGTCGATACATTCGGCGCTGAACTTAGCCGTTACATCCATTGGCGTGACGGCTATTCGACGGTCGTCCACCACGACGATGGGAAGTGTCAAATCTCTCTTGGGTACTCGTCCTGTCAACGGCAGTGGCGCATGCCTTGGCGGCATGGGCCATTCGAATAGCTGGCCTTGGGGCGAGAGCACGAGAATTGAATCGTATGATCGTCGAACTGCGCCGAGACTGATCCAACAGCGGTGGTGAAGCGCAGCGCTTGTCAGTCGTTTAAGATCATCATCGCCGAGCGATACATCTGTCGCAGGCAGTAAGCCCGCTGCATGTCCTGTCAATGGAGCATCGTCGAAAGCGAGCCAATCGTAAGGTGTCGCATGTTTCTCTATGATTTGTAAGATCCGCGAAAGATTTCTTTCGAAGTCGTTTTTTATGTGCGCCGAGTCGATCGGTAGTGCTATCGATTGTACGAGCGTAAAGCGACAGATTGACTCGACGGCGGCAAACGCCGGTGTCACGAGGCCGCCAATGGTGATGACACTCGTCGTCAGCGCGGTTCCGACGAATTGTCGCCGGCTACAGTGACTTACGCTCATTTCTGCGGCGCTTGGATCAGGCCACTCTTGACGAGGTTGCGATAAGCCTCGTTCTGTACTTCTATAATCCGGTCTTTCGAGTCCATCGGCGCATCGGCGAATCGATTCGCTGGATATAGAGTCGTCGCGTTGTAGAGCGGGCGATATATATCTAGTCTTTGTCGTAGCAGTCGATTACCAGATCCCGGAATCGAGCGTATACGTCGTAGCGCCTCGACGTCGATCCAGCTTGAACAGACGGCCGACTCGCCAGGTCCGCCGGAGTCGGCGAGAATTCTGCCGTCCCAGTCGATGATCTTTGAGTGACCTGCCGTCGTCCCTGTCGGTAAGGTGCCACCAATTTGTCCGCATTGATTCGCTGAAATAAGATATAGCATATTCTCGGAGGCGCGCACCTTCTTGGCTGATTCCCAGCTCCACATGTCCGAGGCGCCATGGTCGGATGTTGGATGCAGTAGCGTTTCGGCGCCGCGTAACATGAACATCCGCGCCGCTTCCGGGTACATGATTTCGCCGCAGGGCATCATAGCGATGTTGCCCAAATCCGTCTTGGCGACGGGGAAGGTGCCCTCGATACCGTAGCGCTCGAGATAGCGATCCATGAAGTCATGGGGAGAGCCAGTCTGAACGGTGTTGATGCGGCGATACTTCAAGACCACATCGCCAGACGGCGATATGAGAAAAGATGTGTTGAAGTATCGTCCTGGCCATTCCGGGTCGCGCTCATAAGCATTGGCACCGATCCAAACTTTGGCGGCTTGCGCTTCGCGCTGTAGTCGCTCGGTCACCGGACCCGGAATTTCAATGCAGGCCTTATCAATCCATTCCTTGGCAGATTCGTTGAGCGGGAAGCCGGTCAGGCAAAACTCCGGAAAGAGCAGTAGGTGTCGTCCGCCGTCACGTGCTGTGCCCCTGATCAGGGTCGACCAACGATCGAGCGATCGATTGATGATGGTTAGAGCTTCCTCTCGATTTCGAGCCGAGTTGACGAGGTTACAGTAGACCTGCATACAGGTGGCGCGCCATGGTTGAATCATTGGATGTCCCGCCTCGTAGGTGTGATTAAGTGGCCCCGATCAGAGCAGAGTTACCAGACGGCTCCAACCTACCGCCGGTTTTTTTTGCATCGCAGTCCATTTCCGTGAGTAGTACCGCGCCATGAACCGACGCAGGGGCTCAGGGATGCCGCGCGCCGTCATCACATCCGCCAACAACTCGATCACATCATGTGCACGGATCCGTCGGGCGGCGTAGATCGCCAGTTACTCCCGCGTGTACTCATCGATCAGCGTGAGGATCGTAATCGCCCGGCCATCCTCCGTTCGTGCCATCACAAAGTCCCAACTCCAGAGGTGATTGCGGTATTTCGGTCGCAGACGGCCAAAATCCGACTCCCTTAACCCCACCCGGGTGGCACCCCCCCGAATGCAATTAGGAGTCCCGCGTAGACGGCTTTACAACTGAATGTGGACAAACGAGCGATGCTAGCTCGCGCATCAAATACCGCATCGTTGCAAATTGTCCGTCTTGTTATTTGAAGTAGGGAGAGCGACCAAGGATGCTCTACGCTGTCGATGCCCGCAGCACACTGGGAGTCGACAATGAAACGGTACGTATCCATTGCAGTGAAGATATTGGCTGGGATTGCCATCCCCGCAAGCCTCGCGATCACGTACGGCGATCAGCTATTCAATGTGCCATCGGCAATCGTCGTCTTTGTCCCCGCAATCGTCGCGGCCGTCTGCCTTCGGCTCGGCACCGGTCAACACTGGGCAAGAACTTTTTTAGTTCTCGGTGTACCGCTTGGGTTACTCAGCACGTCAACTTCGATGGTACAAATCGTTGCGGTTGGAATGCTAAATGATATCCCTGCTATCGATAAGATCACCCTGACTGGGCTTTCGATGGCCGTGGCCCTTACCGCGTTGTTGTACGGTGGTCTAGTGTCGGCTATCGGCTTTGCCGCCGTAGACAAACAGGAAGTCGCCCCGCGCCGAGGAGGATCTGCGTTGTGGTGGCTCACCCCACCGGTCATCGCGTTTTTGTTGATGGCTTGGGAGGTGACTTCATATGACGGGCGCTTGGATGTCTTTCTCGACGTTTCGGTACTGCTCGTGACTCTCGCCTCAATCGCGACATTCATGTCCTTCCGGCGCGAGACCTCACCGATCAAGCGATGGACCGAAGCAGCCCTTTTCTCCTCAATCATCTGTGTCGGTATCGGCGTGCTGCAATGGTTTAATACAACAAACTACCAATCGGGAGAAATTGATACCGGTGCCATCACCTTTGGGTTGCTCGGTGTGACGTACGGATGTGTGTTGTATATCGGTGGGTATTTCTATTCATTTCGAAACGGCCAATCTGACTCCATCGACGCCCCGCGTATGAATTGGCACTTTCTCGAGGTAAATGCTTTTCTATATTTCCTGACGGTTGCTCCAACCTCGCTTCCAGAGTCACTGAGCAAGATCGAGACGAGTAAACAAGTTGCAACTCAGCAAAAAGAACTCTCCGAGCGAATCACCGCTCTAGAGGCCGAGATCAAGAGGCTCTCGCGAGAATGATTGGCTGACAGGTCAAGACGACTTCCTATGAGGACCGTCTCATCGGCTAGAGAAGGGCGAGCTTTCGGGAATACTTTCCAAAAGGCCGCGACGTTGACAGGCGGCGCCTCAAGCTAAGATCTGGACAGATGACGTCTCCGAGGAGTAGGTAGTTCTCACTACGTGAGTGATCTTCTTGAGAGGGCGGCTCAGTGGCACTAAAGCTCAAAGTCTTGCTTCTCGAACTCGGTCGATGGATGTTCCTCGGCCCGCTGTATGCGGCCAGTGTCGCTATGAGCATCTTTTTGATTCTCGGTTTCCCGATGATGACCGACTTACTTTTCGACCCTAAGCACGCATCGGGCGGGGTAAGTCATGCGATTGAGACGCTATACATCTGGACCGGGATAGCACTGATTGCGGTAGGCTACGTGATGCTCTTGGCCGCCGCGCCTGCCACGTTGACCGGGGTCGCTAAAGTCCTCATCGACAGAGTCGTGATCCCTCCAAGACCTCGGCAGTACTTGATTTACGGCTGTGCCGCACTCGCATCGACGCTCGCATCGTTCTATTTTCTGTTCTCAGAGAGGGGTTTCTTTAGTCTCGACACATCGTTCTGGGGTCGACCAGCCTACTCTTGGTTGGTGATCTTTATCGAAATGGGCCTTGTCTGCTGTTGGTTGATGTTGCGCACTAAGCGAGCCATCGCTAAGAGCCGGTAGCAAAGGTGATATCTGGAGATTGGAGAAAGCCTTTGTTAGTGTTTTCGGACTGCGAATACCGCATCTGTATGAGTCCAATTTTTTTCAGCGCTATAGTCGCGGCGGGAGTGGAGGCAGCGATTATGGATGAAGCGACCAAACACGACGCCTTTGGCGGGTATGGTTTCGCTATCCGAACCTTTCGGTTCAATGTCACTGACCTTCATATTCATCGTGTCTGGTCACGAGAGTCGTTGATCACCAACAAACCGCGGTTTGCTGATGTCGTTACAGGCAAGGCGGTATCTGAGGACCGCGTAGGAGCCATCGGCCGTGAGCATTCTGTTAACGAATTTGACTTTACGTTAAGGGTGGACACCGATGCCAAAGAATCGTGGGACTGGCTGAAGGCTCACGACGTACTGGCGTACACAGATCACTCTCAATACAAGCCCGAACACGTTCGAATCAAGAAAGGGATTAACAAGCTACTTGATGCAGACCCACTAACGGCTGTGCTGCTCACAGAACGAGACAATTGGGAAATCGGAACGAACGCCGGCGGCTGACCCGTTCTCACCCCACCCCCCGGCGATAGGCAGCAACGCGCTCGCCTTTGCAATGTCATCCACATCGATTTTGCCTTTCCAGTGGGCGCCGAAAAATCGATCGACAGCATGTAACTGCTGATCGAAACCAATCGCAGCTTTTAGCCGAGCGCGTGCAACTCCACGAGCTCGTAGCAGGATCGATTGAGCGCCCAGGTTAGGCGCAAAAATAGCGCCTCCTCGCCGCTCACCCAAAGATGCGCGGCTGGCCACTGCGGTTGCCAGCGCAGTTGGTAGTGACGACCGACAAAGACTCCGGCAGGCGTCGTCACCTGCTCTGTGCCGAAATAGGCAGCAGCGATAGCGGTGGGCACGGCCAAGAGTCCGGTTTCGCCGTTCGGCGAAGAGGAGTTGGTATAGCCGTGCACCGTGCAGAACTCGCCGGGGGCATAGGTACCTCGGCAAAGCGCAACTAGTGCGTCAACAACAAGAGGATGCAGTCCGAGGTAGGACAAGGGCTCGGTCAGTGCAATGCGTCGTGACACGCGACCATGCTCGGCGGTCACGCCATCGAGCACGAGTGCATCGCTCTGGATCGTGTAGAGCATGCTGCCCCGCACGATCCCCGCTTGCGTGACCCGCACGAAGGCATCCCGCGGTCGCGACGCGGCATCGAGCGACATCGACACATCACGCCAGAGATCGATGTCACCCATACGGCAGAGCGCGCGCAGCGTGCGCCCGCCATCGCCATGACCAATCATCTGAAACCACTCCCGGCCAGTCTCGCCGTCCGGTCCGCGGTACTGGATGGTTCCGGAGTAATGTTTTGCGGACGGTGGTTGCCGCATGGATGCCGAGCTTGCCACGATTTCTTGTTTGTGACTGCAGCGGATGTCTTGAGGTACTCGGGGTTGCGGCGCAAGATTGGATTACTTCCCAGGGAGAGTTTCGATGATCGATCGCAGGGCGTTGTTGGCAGCGGTCGGCGGCAGCGCCACCGCAGTGATGACCGGCGAACTCGAGCCCGCGTCCGCGGCCGCGACTACGGCCACGACCGTGACCTCGGCAACCCTCACCAATCCGCCGTCACCTCCCGATCTTGGCTTCCTGCGTATCGAGCCGCTGGTTCATGCGGAGCGGGCGTTCGCGGTGATGACGCAGGAAAAGATCGATGCCTTCGTGGTCACACAACCCGCCAACGTTTTCTACCTCAGTAATCATTGGCCAAATCTCGATCGCATGGGGTTTCGGCATTCGGTGTTCGCGATCTATCCGCGTGATCCGAAGCGACCGGTGTCGCTGGTGATGTCCGGATTCCTGCATTACTACCGCTACGCCGATGATGTCGATCTACCAAATCGCGTGGTGTTTCCGTATACCGCGCCGGTGGATGCGTCCATCGCCGAGCCCGCCGCCGCAGCGACGCAGCTGCACCGCGTGCTCGATGAGCGCCTTATCACCGAGCGCGAGAAGCGACGGCGCGCCGTATCTGCCGCAGCCGAACCGCCCTCGGCAACGGCGGATCGCGCGCTCACCAGGGCCCTGCGGCATCTCGGACTCGAGCGCGGTCGCATCGCGATCGACGATCCAGTGATTGAGCGGCTGCTGCAGCAACGCGGCTTCGCGGGATCATTCTTCACCGCAGAGGACCACTTGCGCCGGCTTCGTCTTGCCAAGACACCGCCGGAAATTCGATTGATGCGTATCGCCGCTCAAAATAACGTTGACGCGGCAGTAGCTACCGCTCAGTCGGTGCGTTCGGCCGGCTCGACCGGGGTGTTGCGTAATCGTTTTTTCGGCGAGGCGGCGATGCGCGGCAATCGTCCGGTGTTCATCGTCATCGACGGCTCGTCATCCGAGATCGCCGATGTACCGCTGCGCGACGGCATGGCCTTCAGCATCGACTGCGTCAGTACCTTCATGCAGTACCACAGCGATTTTGCGCGCACAATCTTTGTTGGTGAGCCGCATCCGCGGATGCGACGCGGGACCACGGCTATTTTCAATGCGTGGCAGGAGATTCGCAGCCAGCTGCGCGCCGGCATGCGTTTCGTTGATGTGCAGCGTATCGGTCGCGAATCAATGAAAAAGCAGGGCGCGGACTTCACTGTCAACTTCACACCGCATAGCGTGGGACTGTTTCATTCCGATCATCCGCAGCCGAGTGTCGCCGAGGGGCGCACGGTCGAGGGCTTGATGCTTGAGAAGAACATGGTACTGAGTGTCGATTGCCCGATTCTCGACACCGGTATGGGCGGCACTTGTCATCTCGAAGATCTGATGCTGATCGGCGAGGATGGCGCGGTACCCATTCACGATGTGCCGCCCAATATTTTCATGGTTTGAAAGCGGACGACTGCGGGGACCGCTGTACGGTGAACGCATCGCAACTGCTCAATTACTGGTCCTGTCGTTATAAGCGGGTGACTTTCGGAATTTCGCTATCGGCAAGCCCCAGCACCGCTCGCCGACAATCCCCAAGGCCATTACCCACGACGACCGAGACACCTGAAAAGAGTGCGGCGCCGAGTTCACCGAAGCGCTTTGACCCCGCGTGATCAAGCGTTCATGATAGGTGCTCGTCGGAGGACCCGTCATGAAAAAATGGTTTGCATTGCTGCTGGCGCTCGTCGCCCCCTTTTCTCTAGCCAACGTTGAGGTGGGCAAGGCTGCCCCCGAATTCCGCCTACAGGATCAAACCGGCGCCTGGCGATCGCTCGCCGACTACCGCGGCAAGTGGGTCGTGCTGTACTTCTATCCTAAGGATAACACCCCGGGCTGCACCACGCAGGCCTGCGAATTCCGCGACGAGATCTTCGCTTTTCGTCGTGCCAACGCGGTGATCCTCGGGATCAGCGTCGACAACGTCGACTCGAAAGAGGCTTTCGCCAAAGAGCACAGCCTACCCTTCCCGGTGCTTTCGGATGCGAGCACAGAGACCACCAAGGCCTATGGGTCGCTGACCAGCTACCCGCAGTTCAAGATGTTCAGTATCGCGCGCCGCGACACCTTCATCATCAATCCCGAAGGTCGGGTCGCGAAACGATTCGACAACGTCAACCCGAACGGACACTCCAAAATGGTGCTGGCTGAGCTCGCCGCGCTGCAGAAACGCTAACGCTGGCCGGTAAAAAGTGAAACATCCCCCCATTTTATCAGGGTGAATTCGATAACACTTTCGAGCGGGTGACCGATTAACGAGGCTCGGTAGGTCTGCCCACACCCTACTCGCAATCTCCGCACCACGGAGACGGACGTGCTCGAACTGCCTGATCTCGCCAGTAGTGACCGGCATGCGCGCGGCCTGCGGCGTAATCTCGAGCGCAGAACCCGCGGCTGACGCCTGAGCCACCGGCTCGTGTGCTGTCCCCGCAAGTTCGGGCCGCGGGTGCTGATGGTTCACGAGCTGCTCTATTCGACCCTCAGCCTCGGTCGCGCAATGCTACTCGAGCATAATAAGAGATTCGCCATGTTGGTCTGCGGCGAATTGAATGCTGATGGGCTGTATCAGTTACGCGGTCAAGGGTTACGCAAACAGAATCATTTGAGATGCTCGATGAGAGATATGACTTTCTGCGGCTCGCAACGACTCTCTATCTAGGAGCGACTGATTAAAGAACTGCGCTTCGAGGGGTACACGCTTATCACCACCGTCGTCGATTTGGTCCGTTTGCTGGTCGACAAAGTGGGAATCGACGACAGCAAAGCGGTTGAGCAGTGGCTAACTTGGCGGCGCCACGGCAATGCATGGTTCGCGCTCGAATATGGCCTGGTCGCGGGTGACATCCCGCGTTACGGCAAGGTGGTGCTGTGCACCATCATACCGCTCGCCAGCCTGCATTCGGCGCGTTTCTTTGAGTGATAGGTGATGCGCGCGGTGGGGCGGCTAGTGTCGGTGTCGTCGCCTAAGCCTTTGTGCGAGGACTCATCGAGTGGGAAAACTGTAGCTACCACCTCGCGCCATTTGACGGCCCGCGTCTGGTGGTCATGCAGTCCCGTAATGTCGATGACCTAAATCTCGTCACCGAACTTGCGCGAGAGCTCCACCGACGTTAGCTCCTCGGCAACAGCGTTCTTCGGCAAAAAGCCAGCAGCAACTCCACATCGTTGAGGCCTTCGCCCAGAAAAGTTCGACCGTCGATGAATTTATTGAAGTGCAATTCGGTTTCCCACGATATCTCCCTCTCGAGCAACCGGCGTATGCGGGTAACCATCGGTCTGGTACGTACCGACTCGGCTTGTGCAACGATTATCAAAATCTGGTCGGCTTCGAACACGAGCTTGACATCCCACAATCGCTCGAATCCTCGCGCGGTCGCGTGCAGGGCTTCGTGATTGGTTTTTACGGCTACAGGACATGCTGATGGATAGCCGGACCCACTTCGGCAAGATTAGTGCCCGCGGTGTATATCCGAAAGACAGTACGCTGCACCTCGAGAGCCGTTCGACGGGTGCGTCACCCCCCGGTAGCGGATATACTTCCCGGCCATTTTTTAACCGCGCCCGGAAAATCGCCGTGAGAAAGCAGGACTCCCAGTTTTTCAATACCTTCAGCCTCGTGCTCGGCATCCTTCTCGTCATCTCCATCCTGCTGTTCGCCTTGGCGCGGAGCGTGGGTAAGAACACCCAAGCGGCGCATGTGCTTGCCGACCCTCGGTACCTGGCCGAAGTCGAAAGTAACCTGACCACCGGCCGTGTTGCAGTTGCCGGGCGTGACAACTCGGCACTCGCTATCGTACCCGCAGCGGGCGCCGTCATAGCCGAACTCGCTATTCCCACCGACGGTCCCGGCGTGTACGAACAAGTGTGCGGCGCCTGTCATCTCAATGGCCTTGCTGGCGCACCCGAGTCGCGTGATCGCGCAGCTTGGGCCCCGCGGATCGCTCAAGGCAAAGACACGCTTTACAAGCACGCCATCGAGGGCTTCAGTGGCAAGCAAGGCGTGATGCCCGCAAAGGGCGGACGGGCTGACCTTTCGGACGACCTCGTCAAGGCCGCCGTCGATTACATGGTGACCAAGGCTCAATAAGGCCGCGTCAACTTAGCGCCCGAAGCATCGCCGAGGCATCAACCACATCGGGTTCGTCGATCGCAGCACTCGCTGACGCACGCTAGTCCGCATTCGTCTGCGCGACCCGAATCAACCGGTCTTACGTACTTAGGCTTTTGCCTTGCGTACTCCGGGCGGTAAGCAAGGCTGCGTTGGCGGCGGCCGTCAGTCGTATGTGGATTGCCAATGCCGGACCCAACAGCGCGGCGTTGAGACAAGCCTTTCGTTGCATTTGCCGTCGGCGCGCACTCGCAATCCGCTGACGCAAACTTTGTTCAGTGAAGAGAGAGGCCGCGCGCGCGGCAGCCTCTTAAGCGGCGTCACGCGCAGGTGCATCACCGGCATGCAGGCCCTATTTTTTCACACGGCTAATATTCTACGAGATCGGCGTTACTCGCCAAATAGAGCTCGACCCGCAAGTCCATGCGATCGAGCAAAGATCCGGACAGTCGCGAGCGGTAACGCTCGCGCGCAGCGGTAACTGAGTTCGCATAACCTGAGATAGCCCTAAGGATCAGGATTCATTGCGACGATCAACTAAAATCCTGCGGGATATTCGGTGTCCGTACCGACTCGGGAGACCGCGACGCAGCCCGTTTCGAGCGTTTCACGCAAGGCTTCGAGTACGCGCCGATCGAACTCGGGCAGCTCATCGGGAAAAAGCACGTCGCGATGCGCGAGCGTCACTTCGCCTGGATCCGCACTGGGGCCACCACCGATGATCGCATTCGCCGAGGCGTAGTTGCTGCAGCCTATTTACGTGCGGATTGGTGGTGATCTCAGGTGTGATGTGGTGGTCGGCAGACGCGGACTCGCGCTCTTCTAGCCAAGCACAGACGTCGAGCAAATCGGCGGCGAGGCCGGGAGATCAGCGCAGATTGGGCGGGTTTACCGCCGGAGTACGGGCCGATTTCCCTACGCGCCGGCAGCGGGCAAGGCCCCCTGCACCGAACGCAGATTGCCGCGAGCCCGAGTTCGTCTAGCAACTCGAGCACCGGAAGATCGTGGCGCGGAGCTAGCTGTCTGCTTGCCACTAAAATACCAACGGGGATCGCGAGATCAAATCGCCCGTAATCTTTGGAGAGATCGGCGGGTGCCAAGTTGACCGTGATGCGCTCGCCGGGAAAATCGAAACCTGAATTGACCAACGCAGTGCGTGCGCGCTCCTTACTTTCTCTGACCTCGGTGGCAGGCAAGCCGACGATATTGAAACAGGACAAAACCGCGCCGAGGCGGACTTCGACATCGACCCGAGGAGCCACGAGACCGACTTTAGCGCGACATGAGAATACGTGCGACCGACATGGCAGCGGCGCGTCAGTTGCTGCGCGGGGTGTCGACCTTCGCCTCGAGCTTAGCCTCGAGCTCGGCGAGATGTCGCTCGACGGCTTCCAGACGCGCGCGGGTACGCTCGAGAACTTTGGTCTGCGCAGTGAATTCGTCGCGGGCGAGCAACTCGAGACGCGCGAGGTTGGCCTGCAGAATGGCGCGGAAGTTCGCCTCCAGATCCTGGCGCATGTTGCGCACCGTGGGGGGCATGCTCTCGAATAACCGGCGAGCGAGCTCGTCAACACGAAAATCCATGGTGTTACCTCCGTTGTCCGCGGGCCTTGCCCTTTATTGACGCAGGGTATCGAGTAGGAAGCGCCAAAATAGTGCGTCAGCCAGTGAAAAACCCGCGAAAAACCGCCTTAACTGCCCAGTTTGGGACGCACCAAGGGTGGCATGAAATCTGCAAAATCCAAGGCGCGAGCCGGACGTTGCATAGGATACCGCGGCGGCTGGCGAGGTGCCGAGTGGCGTTAAGCGCCGGATCGACCGGATAAGTCGGCTGAGAGGGCGAAACGTGGCTTTGAAATTGGTCACCGCGATCATTCGGCCCTTCAAGCTGGACGACCTCGAGATGGCCGTCGCCCAACTTGGCGTGCAGGGAATGACTGTCAGTGAGGTCCAGGGATACGGAGCCGTGCATAGCCTTGTCGAGGTTTATCGCAGTGCGGCATACAGCATCGACTTCGTACCGCGGGTGCAGGTACAGATTGCGGTTGAGGACGGCATTGTCGAGCCGGTGATCGAAGCGATCGCCAACGTCACGCGGACCGGCAAGGCGGGAGACGGCAGGATTTTCGTGGCGGAGATCGAACAGGTTATCCGCATTCGTACTGGCGAAACAGGCGTGGCGGCAACTTAAATATCGGCGAGCAGGGAGACTCTAATGAAAACTTTGAATAGGTTCATCGAGGCCATACACAGCCTCGCGGCTGTACAGGGTGTACGGCGCAGGCTTGCCGCCGTGGCGGCAGTTATCGTCGGGGCATTCGCTCCGGCGCTCGCCCTGGCGCAGGATGCGCCGGTTCCCGACAAGGGCGACACGGCGTGGATGCTGGTATCGACCTTGCTCGTGGTGTTGATGATCGTCCCCGGACTCGCGCTCTTCTATGGTGGCCTCGTCCGCTCAAAGAATATTCTGTCGGTACTGATGCAGGTGATGGTTGGCTTCTCTTTGATTGTCGTGCTGTGGTGCATCTACGGTTACTCGCTCGCCTTCACCGAGGGCAGTGCCTTCCTCGGCGGGACGGCACGACTCTTCCTCGATGGCGTATGGGACCCGGTAGCAGGCACCTTTGCCTACGCCGCCACGTTCAGCAAGGGCGTGTACATTCCCGAGATCGTTTTTGTCGCTTTCCAAGCGACTTTCGCCGGCATTACTTGCGCACTCATCGTCGGCTCCTTCGCCGAGCGCATTAAGTTCTCGGCCGTACTAATCTTCATGGTGATCTGGTTCACCATTTGCTATCTGCCGATCGCGCATATGGTTTGGTTCTGGATGGGGCCCGATGCCTACACCGATGCCTCAGTCGCCGATGCGATGACTGCGAAGGCGGGGCTGCTGTGGCAGTGGGGTGCACTCGACTTTGCGGGCGGTACAGTCGTACACATCAACGCAGGTGTCGCGGGCCTTGTAGGCGCATACATGATCGGCAAGCGCGTGGGCTACGGTCGCGAGCCTATGCCGCCGCATAACCTGGTACACACCATGGTCGGCGCCTCGCTGCTATGGGTCGGCTGGTTCGGCTTCAATGCCGGCTCTGCTCTCGAAGCCGGCAACCTCGCGGCACTGGCATTCCTCAATACTTTGCTCGCGACAGCAGGCGCCGTGCTCGCCTGGTCGATCGCGGAGTGGGCACTTAAAGGTCACCCATCCATGCTCGGCGCCGCTTCAGGGGCCGTCGCGGGTCTAGTCGCTATCACGCCTGCAGCGGGTAATATCGGTATGATGGGCGCACTGATTATTGGTCTCGTCGCCGGTCTCGTCTGTCTCTGGGGTGTGACCGGTCTCAAAAAATTTCTCAAGGCGGATGACTCACTCGACGTTTTCGGCGTGCATGGTATCGGCGGTATTCTCGGCGCTCTGCTCACCGGCGTATTCAACAGTCACTCGCTCGGTGGTCCGGGCCTCGTCACTGACTGGGTCACAGTCTCAGTCGGCACGAACCCGATCGCGACGCAGGTGCTCATTCAGGCCAAGGCGGTCGGCGTCACGATCGTCTGGTCGGCAGTGACTGCCTTTATCGCCTTCAAGATCGCCGATCTATTAGTCGGTCTGCGCGTCGCCGAAGAGGATGAGCGTGAAGGCCTCGATACCAACGAGCATAACGAGCGGGCCTATTACAACTGATTTTTTTACCGCATATTCGCCCCCCGTTCCGTAAAATCTTCGGGGCGACCATCGCAAGGTGGTCGCCCTTTTTCATTGGGGTGGATTGCTCCTGATAAGATACGCGCATGCGGACAGGCTTTCTTGGTCTCGGCGCAATGGGAACTCCCATGGTGCGTAATCTTCATAAGGCGGGCTTGCTGGCCGGGGTGTGGAACCGTAGCGCCGTTAAGGCCAGCGTGCTCGCAACCGAACTCGGTTGTCAGGCCGCGGTCGATCCCGCCGCGCTCGCCACGCACTGCGAGGTGCTCATACTCTGCGTCGCGGCCGATGCCGATGTACTCGAGGTGGTTAATGCCCTTGCCGCAGGCGTACGCCCGGGCACGATCGTCATCGACTGCTCGACCGTCAGCGCGGATACCGCGCGTAGCGCCGCAGCGCGGCTCGCGACATGCGGTGCGGCCTTTCTCGATTGTCCGGTGAGTGGCGGTGTCGAGGGCGCACAAAAAGGCACGCTGGCAATCATGTGCGGCGGTAACGAGTGCGATTTCGACCGCGCTCGTCCAGTGCTCGAAGTTATCGGCAAGACGGTACGACTGTTCGGCGCGCACGGTGCAGGCCAAGCAACGAAAGCAACCAATCAGATCATGTGTGCCGGCATCATCCGTGCCGTCGGCGAAGCCATGGCTTTTGCCCGCGCGCAGCAGTTACCTCTCGAACGCGTCGTCGAAACCCTCGGTCAAGGCGCCGGCAGCTCGTGGTATTTCATCAATCGCGCACCGAACATGATCCGCGGCAGTTTTCCTGCGGGATTTCGTGTGCGTTTGCACGAGAAAGACCTGCGTATCTGCCGCGACATGGCGGCTGCGAGTGGCGTGTCACTACCGATCGTCGAAGACATGCTGCGCGAATATGCCGAACTCATTCGTCGTGGATATGGCGACGAGGATATCTCCGCGGTATTTCGTCTCAAACAAGAATTGTTTGAAAACGTACCGCTTTCTAATCCGTCCCTACCCGAAATCTTTGCTCTACTACGACGCGTGCGTACCATCGCCATGGTGGGATTGAGCGCCGACCGCTCGCGGCCGAGTAATAGCGTTGCGCGTTCTCTGCAGCGTTTCGGTTATCGGGTGATTCCAGTCACGCCATCGGCAGAAGAAATTCTCGGTGAACGCTGCGTACCCTCGCTCGATCAACTGAGCGACGCATTAAACCCTGGTGAAAGCGTCGATCTCGTCAATGTATTTCGGCGTCCGCAGTATGTGGCGGAGATCGTCGAAGACTGCATTCGGCTCGGCATGCCGGCACTGTGGTTGCAGGATGGCGTAATCGATGGGCAAGCTGTACGGCGCGCTCGTAACGCCGGACTTTTCACCGTGATGGACCGCTGTGTGTTCCGCGATCGCGCGGCTATGTCCTGACGATGGCGAATTTGCAGTTCACTAAGATGCACGGCTTGGGTAATGACTTCATAGTCATTGCTACAGACGATACCGACGCCTTGCCAACAGCAACACTCTGGCGAGCCCTTGCTGATCGTCATACCGGCATCGGCTTCGATCAGGCGCTTGTTATCCTGCCACCCCGTCAAACCGATGCAACGGCCTACTACCGTATTTTCAATGCCGACGGTAGCGAGAGCGAACAATGTGGTAACGGCGTACGGTGTGTCGCCGAATGGTTGCGTCTACAGGGACGCACAAACGCGTCCGCACTCAAACTCGACAGTCTTGGCGGACGCGTGGAAGCTAAATTCGTCAAATCGGGTGTGGTCGCCGTAAATATGGGTGTACCGCGTTTCACGAGTCCCGGCGAATCGACGCTACAGGTCGATGAGAAAGAAATTCTGTTCACTGAGATTTCGATAGGTGTACCGCATATCGTGTTACAGGTATCGTCGGTCGATGAGGCACCGGTCAGCACACTCGGCGCGCGACTCGAATCTCACCAGAGATTCCCTCAGCGGACCAATGTGGGCTTTCTTGAAGTGATCGATCGAGCCCACGCACGCTTGCGCGTCTTTGAGCGTGGTGTCGGCGGCGAAACCAGAGCCTGCGGCACCGGAGCCTGTGCTGCCATGGCCAGTGCGCGACGGCAGGGGCTGCTGGAGGCAGAGGCCGAGATCGCGCTGCCGGGAGGCGCGCTGCAACTGCGTTGGCAGGGTGAAGGCAGCAACGTTTGGATGACAGGCCCAGCAGCCGTCGTATTCAGCGGCGAGGTTGATCTGTCGCAACTCGCCTAAGTCGAGAATTGGGAGCAACGGCCAATGGTCAGCGGTGATGACGTCGCACGATTTTTGGCGGAACATCCAGATTTTTTTGATCGATATCCGCAACTGCTCGAGCAACTTCGTGTACCACACGGTAGCAACGGTACGATATCGTTAGTCGAGCGACAGGTAAAAGCGCTGCGCGAGCGACAAGCTGTGAGCCGCGAGCGTCTTGCTGAACTCGTCCGTGTAGCGCGTAGTAACGATCTGATCGCAGAGCGAGTGCATAAGCTCACTCTACGTCTACTGCATACCCGCTCGATCGAAGAAATCTATGCGCAGGTCGACGTTTCAATGCGCGAAGACTTCGAGGTTAAGCCCTGCAAGATTCTACTGTCCGGATCGGCACTGGGCGTGGTCGAATCTTTGCTGTCTGCAGGCCGGCCACTTTGCGGCCATTTCCCTGAGGCGCAGCGTACGGCGCTATTCGGCGATGCAGGCTCGCATGTAGCTTCCATGGCATTGGTACCGATCGGCGCTGGTGCATCGCGCGGTGCACTACTACTTGGCAGTGCTGATCCGAATCGTTTCAATCCCGGCGTCAATACCGACTTCCTGGCCCGCATCGGCGAGATGATCAGCGCAGCACTGGCGCGCCACGGCGTCGAGCCGCGGGTGTGACGCCGAAGGCGCAAGGGTGGCGTGATCGCTTCGGTACCCATCTCGGTACCGAACGTCGGCTTTCCGCCCACACTGGTAGCAATTATTTACGCGAGGTCGATGCCCTCATCGCATGGTGCGACGCGAACGGTATCGAGCACTGGGAAGGCCTCGATACGCAGCATCTGCGTCTTTTTGCAGCCCGCTCGCATGCCGCCGGACTCTCACCGCGCAGCGTGCAACGGCGCCTTTCGGCAGTGCGTGCCTTTCTGCGCTACCTGCAACGCGAGCGAGTGCTCAAACACAATCCGGCTGCCGAAGTACGCGCGCCTAAAACGCGGCGCGGTCTGCCGGACACGCTCGATGTCGATCAAATGACGCGGCTCCTCAATATTCCTGGCACTGACACACTGGCCATTCGCGACCGGGCCATCATGGAGTTATTTTATTCCTCGGGGCTCAGACTATCCGAACTCATCGGTCTTGATCTCGGCGCACTCGATCTCGCCGACCGCACCGTCAGGGTAACCGGAAAAGGCAATAAAACTCGGATCTTGCCGGTCGGTCGCAAGGCCATCGAAGCCCTAGAGGCCTGGCTTGCCGCAAGAAAATACTCTGCTGCCGTCGGTGAAACTGCGCTCTTCATCGGTCGCTATGGGCGGCGTGTAGGCCAGCGCACCATACAGAATCGCGTCGCGCGCTGGGCGCGCCTTCAAGGTTTGCCCGTCCGCGTGTACCCTCACCTCTTTCGTCACTCGTTTGCCTCACACTTGCTCGAGTCCAGTCAGGACTTACGCGGTGTGCAGGAACTGCTCGGGCATGCAGACATCGCCACCACTCAGGTGTACACCCACCTTGATTTCCAACACTTAGCCCGCATCTACGACCGAGCGCATCCGCGGGCAAGGAAGAAAATATGAGTGAAATTTTCAATCCACACGGCACCACGATTCTCGGGGTGCGACGCGAGGGCGTCGTTGCCATCGGCGGTGATGGTCAAGTCACCCTCGGCACGATCGTAATGAAAGGCAATGCGCGCAAAGTACGGTCGCTCGGTCAAGGGAAAGTACTCGGCGGTTTCGCTGGCGGTACTGCCGATGCTTTTACTTTATTTGAGCGCTTCGAAGGAAAACTCGATAAGTTCGGTAATCTCACACGCGCTGCAATCGAGCTCGCTAAAGATTGGCGCTCTGATCGCTATCTGCGTCGGCTCGAGGCCTTACTACTCGTCGGCGATCCACACAAGCTGTTCGTGATTTCAGGGAATGGCGACGTAATTGAACCGGAACATGATCTGGTGGCTATCGGCTCGGGCGGCGCCTATGCGCAAGCCGCGGCGCGTGCGCTCCTCGCGAATACCGATCTGAGCGCACGCGAGATCGTCGAGAGTTCGCTTAATATCGCAGCGGATATCTGTATCTATACCAATCGAAGCCTGGTCATCGAGGAGCTGCATACGTGAGTGACGGCGCACTGAAGCCGCGACAAATCGTCGGCGAGCTCGACAAACACATCGTCGGTCAGGTAGCCGCTAAGCGCGCCGTGGCCATTGCCCTGCGTAACCGTTGGCGACGTATGCAGGTCGAAGAACGACTACGCCCAGAAATCACGCCAAAAAATATTCTAATGATCGGCCCGACCGGCTGCGGAAAAACAGAAATTGCCCGACGGCTCGCGCGACTTGCTAACGCGCCCTTCGTCAAGGTTGAAGCCACTAAGTTTACTGAGGTGGGTTACGTAGGACGTGATGTCGACTCTATCGTCAAAGAATTAGTCGATGTTTCTGTGAAGATCACGCGTGAGACGGAAATGGCGCGTGTGCGCGATCGCGCCGTCGATGCTGCCGAGGAGCGCATCCTTGAGGCGCTGCTGCCGAAGCCGAAGCTGATGGGATTCTCCACCGACGGGCCCGTACAACCTCGCGACGCTGACACCCGGCAGAAGTTTCGTAAGATGCTGCGCGAGGGTTCGCTCGATGATCGCGAGATCGAAATCGAACTGCGTACGATGGGCAGCGGGGTCGAAATCATGGCGCCGCCTGGCATGGAAGAGATGCAACAGCAGTTGCAGACCATGTTCCAAAATTTGGGTGCCGGAAAAACCCGTACGAAAAAAATGAAAGTTCGTGATGCGGCGCGTCTGCTCATCGACGAAGAAGCGGCGAAGATGCTCAATGAAGAGGAGTTACGCGCCAGCGCAGTCCGCAACGCCGAGCAAAACGGCATCGTTTTCTTGGATGAAGTCGACAAGATCTGTCGGCGACAAGATACCTATGGTGCCGATGTATCGCGCGAGGGCGTGCAGCGCGATCTGCTGCCCCTCGTCGAGGGCTGCACCGTCAACACCAAATACGGTCCAATCAAGACCGATCATGTACTGTTCATCGCCTCGGGGGCCTTCCATGTGTCCAAGCCCTCCGATCTCATCCCCGAATTACAGGGCCGGTTTCCGATTCGCGTCGAACTCGAGCCGCTGAAGGTCGAAGACTTCGTGCGTATCCTCACCGAACCTGATGCGTCGCTAACCACGCAGTACGCAGCCTTGTTACGCACCGAAGGCGTCGAGGTTGAGTTCACCGCCGAGGGCGTACGTCGCCTCGCAGAAATCGCCTTTCACGTTAACGAACGCACCGAGAACATCGGCGCGCGCAGACTGCACACGGTAATGGAGCGACTGCTGGAAAATCTTTCCTACGAGGCCAGCGAACGCTCCGGGATCACCCTTGCCATCGACGTCGCCTATGTCAACGAAAGCCTGGGCAAGCTTTCGCAAGACGAAGATTTAAGTCGCTTTATTCTGTAAGACCATTTCTCCGAGACGCTTCCGTTGAGTAAAGTCGTTTGAGCGATCTCGCGCTCGGCGTCGTCGTGTTCACGATTGCAGCGGTGCCAGCATCGTTGCTGTTACTCGTATTAGCCGATGCCATTCGACTCGAGGGCGAAGGTCGTCGACGTCGTTGGATACGAAATTGTTTGTGGGGGCTCGCTGTGCCGGCGAGTGTACCGGTCGGAGTGACAGTCTGGGGCTGGGCCGGCGCTGCACACCTCGAGCCGCTATGCCAAGCCTATGCGACACCTGACTATCGTTTCGAAAAAAAATTCAACGCGCCGCTGATTCTGCTTGAGAGCAACGGAGTACCGCCGCAACCCTGGCTGCCAGCACTACAGGCGATGTTTCCGGATCGGCTGATTACGGACGCCCAAGAAACCACCGTCGGGACCGCCACTCATGTGCTTGAGATTCGACGAGTTACGCATCATCGAAATCTTTGGTTCGATGTGCAAATGATGCGGTTTCGCTTGATCGACCGACACTGGGGTGCAGTGATCGCCGAAGCTGACGAGATTTGGGTGGACGCAGGTCGCGCAACGTACCACTGCGGGGTGATCAGCGGTCCCGTCGTTATACCTCGCGAGCGCAGCCCGTGGCCGGGCGGCGAAGGCGTCGCACGCTTCGTGGCGCAAGCCTTTAGATCATGAATCCGAGATTACGCGCTGCAAAATTATTGATACTAGGCGCAATCTTCACGAGGTCGATATCGCCGACACCGAACCAGCTTGCGAGCGTCGCTGCGTACTGATCCGCTGATATCGTTGGGATGATACGTCCACCACCGACATCCGCAGACCCACCGTTCTCCAGGAGCGGATACGCACCGTAAAAACGCCCGCCTCGAACCGCCCCACCCGCGACTATCTGTACACCGCCCCAAGCGTGATCCGATCCGTCGCCGTTAGAGGTGAGTGTACGACCGAAATCTGAATGAGTGAAAAGCGTAACGTTGTTCTCCATACCGATCTCACGTATCGAATCGTAGAACATCTTGACGGAGCTACTGATATTTGAAAGAAGGCCAGGCTGGTCGCGTACAAGATCATCGTGCTGGTCAAAACCGCCTGTCGAAACAAAGAATATTTGTCGGGAGAGTCCAAGGGTCTGCCGCACAGAAATGATCTTGGCCACCGTTCGTAACTGCTGCTGCAATGACGACAGCGTACCGGTGTTAGGCAGAGCATTGAAGCTGTAGCCATTTGCGATTGCAACAGTGACGCGATCGGCGAACTGCACGGCACGCTGCTGTACGCTTGCGTAGGCACGCTCGTACATTGAATTTGATGATGACCCCGTGGTCGCTGTCAGCACCGACTCGAAAGACTGGCGGCGTAAAGGGCCGGCGCCGGATGTCGGAAAGGCGGCGAACTGCGTCGGCCCGTTCGCACCCATCACATAGGGTTTCGCAATTTCACTGGCCTGAAAGAAAGTTTGCCCGGCCAACGATACATTGACCGACAATCCCTGATTACCGGCCTGCGCATTGAGCGCATCCGCCACTCTACCGGCCCAACCGGACTTCATCGTTGCTCGGCCACGCAGGCTGTGCCACTGATCCTGCTGATCGTTATGTGAAAACAGCTGGGGCGGTAAAGCATGCCCTGTAGTAGAAGCAGTCTGGTATTGAGTTTTTGTAGTTGGGCGAATCAACGGTCCGATGTTAGCCATCACTGCGAGCTTGCCTTGCGCGAACAAATCTCGCGCGCCGATCATGCTCGGATGAAAGCCGTACGAGGGATCTCCCGCCACCTGACCCGGCAGAGTAATCGGCAGAAGTGCAGTACGATCTACGGCAAGACTTGAGGTCGTACCGCCACCGCGCGACCGTGAATAGGCGTTGTACTCGGCTGTGCTCGATGGAACAACCATGTTCCAGGAATCGTTGCCGCCGAACATGAACAGGCAGACGAGTGCCTTATAGTCAGCGAAGCCACCCGTGCCCGTCATCTGCGCATACACCGTGCCGGCAGTACGTCCGAAGGCATAGGCCACACCGCCCGCAGCGGCAGCCTTGAGGAACTTGCGTCGGAGACGATTCATGCAGCCCTCCTCAGCTCAGCGTTGCAGCGCGAATTCGGGCGAAGTCGCCACAAAGAAAATGGCATCCGCTGTCCGAGTCGCCAGCGCTGAATTGGGGTTGGTCGCCGGCACGACGGTTCGTTCGATCTGCGCTTTAGCATGCGCCTTCAGCGTGGCCGAGATTTGCCCCGATCCGCCTAAGAGTCGTTCAGCGACACGGTTAATGAGCCCCTCGCTGTCGTTCGCGACCGCGAGCTCCTCGCTCGTATTGATATACATAATATCGGCTGCAAGATTAGTCGCTGCGTGTGTACGAGATACAGCTTGCGTCCAGTAAAAGTTCGCGATCTGCGTATTCACATATTCCGTGGCGATCTGCATCTCGGGCGACACACGGCCGGAGTCAGCAATCTCGCCTGGCGGTGCATAAAAAGGACTGAAGAAATTGAATACCGAGGGCGAGCTGCCTTGCGCCTGACCAAAGACCGCACTCGCGCCACCCGAGAAGTTCGCGGCAACTCCCAAGCGCCCGGACCGCGAGGTAGCCTCGTAGGCGCGCCAAAATTGCGTGAGACGCAGCAGCGGCTCTTTGAGCTTGCCTGCGCTCGCAGCAGCTGTGCCACTCACGGGATTTCGCGCATCGGGGTCCAGAAGCACCGCCTTGACTACGGCTTCCAAATTACCTCGACGACCAGCGCCGTCATTATTGAATTTTTCAGCAACGCGCCGCACATAAGCGGGCGAGGGATTACTCGTCACCAGCCGCTGTATGAGTTGTTTGGCAATAAATGGTCCAACATTTGGATGATTGAAAACGTTATCGAGAGCGTCCTTGAGATCTTGCGCGCCGGATTGACCTGCCTGGATGGTCGCGTTGGGCAACGTAACACCCGGATAGTTGAGAACCAGCTTCGTACCCGTTTCGTGAAAGTCGGGGTACAGACGCATCGGGCGGACCTGATTGTAACCCGCTACGGGTGCGAGCTGCGGACGCGTGTTTCCGAAGTTACAATTGGGTAGCGTAGTTGGGCATTCCCACTTCCATCCTGTGAAGACCCTCGCAAATCCCTCGGTGACCTCTTGATTGAAGCTCGCCATGGGTTGCCCGGTTGCATCGTTACGTACCGTGCCGTCGACATTAAGCTGCACCAGACCGATGCTGAACAACTGCATCATCTCGCGCGAATAATTTTCATCAGGCCGAAGATTGGTATTGGCCACTGCACGTTGATTTCCGAGCATCGATAGATACACACCCATTGCCGGATGTAGCGTGACATTCTCAAGCAGCATACGGAAATCGCCGAAAGCACCACGTACCAGCATGTCGTGAAAATCAGCTGTGGCATTCGGCAGGTTTAGCAGTGCGCCCACCTGCGATACGACGAAGATTTCGGAGAGCGCGAAGCCGACGCGTTGGCGAAGCTGGTCCTCCCCACGCAGCGTGTTAGTGAACCATTGCGAGAGGCGATCGCCATTTAGCGACGCAATATTGAAGTTCACTGGAATCGGATCAGGGTATGCTGCCTCGACTGCTGGCAATAGCAGACTGGCCTCGCGACCAATCTGCTGATCGATCCACCTCGAGTAGGCGTTGTTGGAGTCGCCAAGCGCAATCAGTCGGTTAGCCTCGACTTCAGTGGCACCGAAGGTCGCTTGATTCAAAAACCGGAAGGCTTCGACTTTGCTGATCGGTGGCGCCATTGCTACTGGCGGCGAGGCCACGCTCGCAGAGCCTCCTCCACCGCAGGCCCCGAGCGCTGCTGTAAGAGCGCACAACAGCGCCACGACAACCCTTTTCACCACGCTCTGACGATTCATCCTTACTTTTTAAACGCCTTCCAATGGTGAAAACAAGGTATTTAACAAAAAATAACCATCGGAATCCTGTACCTGCACCGACCGGCCTTAGGAATAGTGCCTCGCGGCGAGCAGGTCCAGGCGCTGCTCAAAATCGTAGGCAGTGGGCAGCAATAGACAACCGGTAGGCAGTTCATCGACAGATACCATACGGGCCGCCATGCCGCCGATCCACACCTCGCAACGACCGCTGAGATACTCGGCAAGTTGGCGCAATTGCTCGAGGACGGGGACTTCGTTTTCCGGCATGACGAGCGATACCAGCACGACACGGGCATCGACCTCGAGAGCGAAGCGGGCAATTTCGATGGGAGGCACATCCACCCCCAGGTAGTGAGTGCGGAATCGACGCGCCGCCGCGAGCCAGCTGCACATCAAAATGCCGAGTTCATGACGCTCGCCGGACAGGGTGGCGAGGACGAGGCAGGGGCCGGTATCAGAGCGCAAATAGCCGCGCGAGACGCTGATGATAAGCCGACGGACGATGTCAGTGACCATATGCTCTTGAGCGATCGAGACATCACCCCGATGCCAACGCTCGCCGACCTCACGGACCAGCGGGACGAGCACGGTGTTGACCACTTCGTTAGGCGGCAGCAACGCAACGGCTGAAGTCAGCACCTCTTCGACGCCGGAGGGATCGGAATGCTCGGTCGCATCGATGGCGCGCTCTACGTAAGACTGCCCGCGGCTCGGTGCCGGACGGGCCTGGCCACCGGAATCGGCCACCAGTTTGGCGAGCTCATCCTCGCCGAGCCTCGCGAGGCGGCTGATGGTATGGCCCACTTCGGTTGCGGACCGCAACAAGCGCAGCCGCGCGACGTCCGCCGCCGAGTAGGTCCGCCGACCGGCGGAATCCCGCTGGGGCATCACCACTTCATATCGGCGCTCCCAAGCACGCAGGGTCTCGACCGAAAGGCCGGTCGCCTGCGCCACCGCCTTGATCGTGAATTGCCCCAATGCCGATGTGACCGCGAGCCTGTTCATGGTTTGTTCAACTTCTGTCCAGCCTTGTATTGTACAACATATTGACAGAACGGCGGCCGGCTGTCACCATTGCATCTGTCGAAAGGTTGCGTACGCAGGATCGCGGTACGCGTCGAGCCAAACTAACGGAGTACTGTCATGAATCGTATTAATGCCAAGGCTTCTGTCGCCGCTGCCATCCTGGGGCTTGCTGCTGTCGCCGTCCAAGCCAGCGGAGCGGCCAACATTCTCGATGTTGCCAAAGAGAAGGGCAACTTCACCACTCTTGCTAAGGCCATCGAGGTTGCCGGCTTGCAAGACGCCCTGACCGGCAACGGTCCGGTCACGGTCTTCGCGCCGACCGACGAGGCCTTCGCCAAGCTGCCGCCGGCTCAACTCGAGGCGCTGCTGCGTCCCGAGAATAAGGGCCAGCTGGTAAAATTGCTCACCAACCACGTCGTCCCGGGCAAGGCACTCGAGACCGACGACATGAAGCGCACTCGTAGCGTCAAGACGGTCGCCGGTGAAGATGTGAAATTTGAACTCGTTCGTGGTCGGCTGCGCGTTGATGGCGCCCGCGTGACCGGCGACTTCAACGCCACCAATGGCGTTAT
>Ga0194129_10000775_pt1 | contig 58118 bp, 61 predicted proteins | sample TA2KigCa35mmetaG_FD_150862 | JGI IMG/M metagenome (GOLD analysis project Ga0194129, IMG submission 150862) | Freshwater microbial communities from Lake Tanganyika, Tanzania - TA2015038 Kigoma Deep Cast 35m | ecosystem: Environmental > Aquatic > Freshwater > Lake | place: Tanzania: Lake... | reverse complement strand
CGCCGCGTGCGAAAGATAAATTACTCGTTTCAATGGCTGCGATGGTGGCGCGCAACCGCTTGGCGCGCGGTGTGAAACTCAATCATCCCGAAGCGGTAGCGCTGATCACGGATTTTGTAGTTGAAGGCGCGCGCGACGGGCGAAGCGTTGCTGATCTTATGGAAGCGGGCGCGCATGTGATACGCGCCGATCAAGTGATGGCCGGTGTCGCCGAGATGATCCATGATGTACAAGTGGAAGCGACATTTCCTGATGGTACAAAACTTGTGACTGTGCATCAACCGATCAGGGACGCTTCGCATGATGCGATTATGCCGGGTGAAATCATCACCGAGCCCGGTGATATTGTGATGAATGAAGGCCGCGCGACGGTTACGATTACGGTTGCAAATAAAGGCGACCGCCCGATCCAAGTCGGCAGTCATTATCATTTCTTTGAAACCAATCCGGCTTTGTCTTTTGATCGTGCAATAACGCGCGGCATGCGTCTTGATATTCCCGCGGGCACGGCGGTGCGATTTGAGCCGGGGCAAACGCGTGATGTGACTCTTGTGGCGCTTGCCGGCAAACGTGAAGTCTATGGCTTCAGACAAGATGTGATGGGCGCACTGTGAGCGTGTGAGGAGATAAAAACCATGACAACGAAACTCTCCCGCTCAGCCTATGCGGATATGTTTGGCCCGACGACTGGCGATCGCGTGCGTTTGGCCGATACTTCGCTTCTGATCGAAGTTGAAAAAGATTTCACCACTTACGGCGAAGAAGTGAAATTCGGTGGCGGTAAAGTCATTCGCGATGGTATGGGCCAGAGCCAAATTTCAAATAAAGAGGGCGCGGTCGATACCGTGATCACCAATGCCTTGATTGTCGATCATTGGGGTATTGTGAAAGCCGATATCGGATTAAAAAATGGCCGTATCGCCGCGATTGGCAAAGCAGGCAATCCCGATATTCAACCGAATGTTACGATCATCATCGGCCCTGGTACGGATGTCATTGCGGGTGAGGGCAAGATTCTCACAGCTGGTGGCTTTGATACGCACATTCATTTCATTTCACCGCAACAAATCGAACATGCTTTGATGTCGGGCGTGACGTCACTTCTTGGCGGTGGCACAGGCCCTTCAGCGGGCACCAATGCGACGACCTGCACGCCCGGCCCTTGGCATATGGCGCGGATGATCGAGGCTGCCGATGCGTTTCCGGTGAATGTCGGCTTTTCCGGTAAAGGAAATGCGGCTTTGCCGGGCTCTCTCGTTGAAATGATTGAAGCCGGGGTATGCGCATTAAAGCTCCATGAGGATTGGGGCACAACGCCCGCCGCGATTGATAATTGTCTGAGCGTTGCGGATGATCACGACATTCAGGTGATGATTCATACGGATACGCTGAATGAATCGGGCTTTGTTGAAGATACAATCAAAGCTTTTAAGAACCGTACCATTCACGCTTTTCATACAGAAGGCGCGGGCGGTGGTCACGCACCTGACATCATAAAAGTTGCGGGGTTGAAAAATGTTTTGCCGTCGTCAACCAATCCGACGCGACCCTTTACCGTCAACACTTTGAATGAGCATCTTGATATGTTGATGGTGTGTCACCATCTCGATTCATCAATCCCCGAAGATCTTGCTTTTGCCGAAAGTCGTATTCGTAAAGAGACGATTGCGGCAGAAGATATTCTCCATGATATCGGCGCTCTTTCGATGATGTCGTCGGATTCCCAAGCGATGGGGCGTTTGGGCGAAGTCATCACGCGCACATGGCAAACGGCCGATAAAATGAAACAACAACGCGGATCGCTTTCAGGCGATGGCCGTGCGGATAATAATCGCGTCAAACGCTATGTTGCGAAATATACAATCAACCCTGCGATTGCGCATGGCGTTGCAAGATATATCGGTTCGGTCGAAGTCAGAAAACTTGCCGATCTTGTTTTGTGGTCACCGGCATTTTTCGGCACGAAGCCTGACCTGATCATCAAGGGCGGCGCGATCATCGCCGCGCAAATGGGCGATCCGAATGCGTCGATTCCAACGCCACAGCCTGTGCATTTCCGTGAAATGTTTGGTGCTTTCGGCAAAGCTTTGACGTCAACTTCGCTCGTTTTCACATCAAAAGCGGCCATTGCCAAGGGGCTTCGTCAAGCGCTTGGCACGCAAAAAGAAATGGTTGCGGTTGAAAATGTGCGTGGCGGCATTTCGAAAGCCTCGATGATCCATAATGACGCAACGCCCGAAATCACGGTTGATCCCGAGACCTATCGCGTCACCGCAGATGGTGAACTGCTCGTGTGCGAGCCTGCCAAAGAACTCGCTCTGGCGCAGCGCTATTTTCTGTTCTAAGCTTTGGGCCTTGGTTGATGTCAGTAAAGCGGGATTATCTTATGCAACGGGCCACTTCGATTGTGCGCAAAGCCGCCGTCAAAGCCGATAAAGTTATTGATCAGGTGAGCCTAGATCATGAAGGGCGTCATCGCCGACGCATTACACTTACGGGCGAGAAGGGCACTGCGTTTTTGCTCGATCTTGAAAAGACCGCGACGCTGAATGATGGTGATGCGGTTATGCTCGAGGATGGCGCGCTTATTCTCGTCAAAGCCGCACCGCAAACTTTGATCGAAATCAAAGCCGAGAATCCGATGCGGCTTTTGAAAACGGCTTGGCATATTGGCAATCGTCATACACCGGCCGAGATCACGGCGGACGCGATCTATATCGAAGAAGATCATGTACTCGCCAAAATGATCTGCGGTTTGGGCTGTGCGATGGCGACCGTGTCGCGCCCCTTCCAGCCTGAACGCGGCGCCTATCATGATCACTCACATGGTGATCACGGTCATGATCATCATCACGGTCATAATCATGGTCACTCCCATGATCATCACCAGCATGATCATGCTCACGATCATTCACATGATCACAAACATAGATAGATCATGGAACTCGGCTCACCGCTTCCGCTTCTGGTGTGGTTAAGCCCCGCTTTTCCGGTCGGGTCTTTTGCCTATTCGCATGGATTGGAATGGGCGCATGAATCAGGCGACGTCACTGATTTCGAAACCTGCCGCGACTGGATTGCCGATCTTCTTGTCTATGGATCAGGCCGCAATGATGCGATCCTTCTCTCGGAAGCCTGGCGTGCTGTGCACGATAATAAAAATGACGCGTTAAAAGCGATCATTGATTTATCGCTCGCGCTGCAACCCTCATCCGAGCGTTACTTAGAATCAACCACGCAGGGCAGAGCGTTTCTTAGCACCGCGCTTGCAGCTTGGTCGAATGATCGATTAGAAAAGATTGTTGCGCTTCATAGAGGCGATATCACCTATCCGGTGGCGGTGGGACTTGTCGCTTCGAGTTATTCAATGCCGCTCTCACATGTTCTTGAGGCGTTTCTCACCGTATTTGTTTCCAATCTCGTATCAGCCTCGGTGCGTTTAGGTGCGATTGGGCAAACAGATGGTCAACGCGTGATCGCTTCGCTTTTGCCCCGCGTGAAAGATACAGCTGAGTTTGCAAGCCAGTCTTCACTTGAGGACCTCGGCGCGTCTGTGTTTCGTTCTGATCTCGCTTCTCTTCATCATGAAACTCAATATACAAGGTTATTTCGCTCATGAGCACTTCATCATATGGCCCTTTGCGTGTTGGGATTGGTGGGCCGGTCGGCTCTGGAAAGACTGCGCTCACCGAAATGCTCTGCAAATATTTTCGTGACACTTATGATCTCTGCGCGATCACCAATGATATTTACACGAAGGAAGATGCGCGGCTTTTGACAGTTGCGGGAGCGCTTCCGGAAGAGCGCATTATGGGTGTTGAAACGGGCGGCTGTCCGCACACCGCCATTCGTGAAGATTGTTCGCTCAATCTCGCCGCGGTTGATACGATGCGCGAGAAATTTCCTAATCTTGATTTGATCCTGATTGAATCAGGCGGTGACAATCTTGCTGCTACATTCTCGCCGGAGCTCGCTGATCTCACCATTCATGTGATCGACGTGGCGGGCGGCGAGAAAATTCCGCGCAAAGGCGGACCGGGTATCACGCGCTCCGATCTTCTTGTGATCAATAAAATTGATTTGGCTCCCCATGTGGGTGCGAGCCTTCAGGTGATGGAAGAAGACACAAAGCGCATGCGTAAAGAACGCCCTTACGTCTTCACCAATATGCGCGATGGCACAGGGCTTGAAAAGGTCGCGGCCTTTATCGAAAAAGCTGGCGGATTAAGACATTAAATTTTTTCATTTAACGTATTTTGTTCCGATGAGCCGGTATCCACTTCATCGCAAAATGCTTTAGTGAAAATCTCTCGACTTCGGCAAAATCCGCGCTTGGCGCGGATAGCGCGAACGTCCTTCCGGCACAGGACGTTTCACTTCATCCGCATGGGCGAGCGCGAGCGGAATCGACTCTTGCGACAAGAGTAAAAGATCGACGGAACGGTCTTCAATCTCTTCGACAACAAGATGCACAAGACCTTCTTCGCTGCGTTGCGCGCGCGCTTCAACGCTCACAAGCCGCGCGCCCATTACAATTTTACGAAAACGTTCAAGCAAAGAGGGCCAGATGACAAGATTGGCGATGCCCGTCTCATCTTCAATCGTCATGAATACAACGCCTTTCGCGCTACCGGGCTTTTGCCGAATGAGCACAACACCCGCCGCGCGCACGCGCCGCCCATCAACACAATCACGAATGGTAGAGCAGGGTAAAATACCTTCACTCTCATAAATCCCGCGTAAAAACATCATCGGATGACCTTTGAGAGACAAACGCAGGGTTTGATAATCAGCCACAACATGTTCGCTCAAAGGCATTTCCGGTAAAGTGACAAGCGGTTCTTCGGCAAGCTCTTGCACGCGCGCGGCTTCGAACAAAGGTAGAGGATCAGAATCAGGCAGGCGCCGCACGGTCCATGCCGCTTCACGCCGATCAAGACTGATTGATTGCATCGCATCCGCTTCTGCGAGCAACACAAGCGCGCGTGCAGGTAAATCCGCGCGGCGTTTCAACATTTCAGGAGAGGGATAAAAGCCATTACGGAAAGAGGAAATGCGATCCGCCCAGTCTTCACGAAAGCCATCAATCTGGCGAAAGCCCAAACGCAAAGCGAGTGCGTGGTCTTTACGCTCTTCAAGTGTCGCGTCCCAACGGCTCGCATTGATATCGGGTGCGCGCGCTTCAACGCCGTGATCGGTCGCATCGCGTACAATTTGCGCGGGCGCATAAAAGCCCATGGGTTGGCTGTTGAGTAGACCTGCGGCAAAGGCTGCGGGGTGATGGCATTTTAACCATGCAGAGGCATAAACAAGCAGTGCGAAAGAAGCGGCATGGCTTTCGGGAAAACCATATTCGCCAAAGCCTTCGATTTGTTTGAAACAGCGCGCGGCAAAATCCGCTTCATAACCGCGTGTTACCATGCCTTGAATCATTTTTTCCTGAAACAAATGAATCGTACCCACACGACGAAATGTCGCCATCGCGCGGCGGAGCTTGTTGGCTTCCTCAGGTGTGAATTTCGCTGCTTCAATCGCAATGCGCATCGCTTGTTCTTGAAAAAGCGGCACGCCCAATGTTTTGCCAAGCACGCGTTCAAGCTCATCAGGCGGACCATGTTTGGGTGAGGGCGAAGGGTAGCGCACTTGTTCCTTGCCTTGCCGACGTCGTAAATAGGGATGAACCATATCGCCTTGAATGGGACCGGGCCGCACAATCGCCACTTCAATCACAAGATCATAAAAACAAGCGGGCTTGATGCGCGGCAACATATTCATTTGTGCGCGGCTCTCCACCTGAAACACGCCGATGGAGTCGGCTTTCTGCAACATCGCATAGACGTGGGGGTCTTCGCGTGGAATGGTCGCGAGTTCGAGTTGCGGCCCGCCATGCATCGCAATGAGATCGAGTATTTTGCGAATACAGGTCAAAATGCCCAGTGCGAGCACATCGACTTTCATCAAGCCGAGTGCGGCGATGTCATCCTTGTCCCATTCAATGAAAGTGCGCTCATCCATCGCCGCATTGCCGATGGGCGTCGTCTCATCAAGCCGTCCACGCGTTAGCACAAAGCCGCCAACATGTTGCGAGAGATGACGCGGGAACCCTTGAATCTCCATCGCGATATCAACCGCCAAACGGATCATCGGATTTGTCGCATCAAGTCCGGCTTCTGCAATCTGGTGATCTGTCAACCCTTTGCCCCATGACCCCCACACAGTATTGGCAAGCGCTGCGGTTACATCTTCGGTGAGGCCTAAAGCTTTGCCGACATCGCGGATCGCGCTACGGGGGCGATAGGAAATGACGGTTGCCGCAAGGCCGGCACGCTCGCGGCCATAGCGTTTGTAAATCCATTGAATGACTTCTTCGCGCCGCTCATGTTCGAAATCGACATCGATATCGGGTGGCTCGCGGCGTTCGGCGGAAATGAATCGTTCAAACAACAAATCAATTTCAGTCGGATCGACCGCTGTTACGCCCAAACAATAACAGACAACAGAATTAGCCGCCGAGCCACGTCCTTGGCAAAGAATATTTTGCGAGCGCGCAAAACTCACAATATCATTCACGGTTAAAAAATAAGGCGCGTAATCAAGCTCCTCAATTAGCGCGAGTTCTTTGGCGAGTGCTGCTTTGATTTTATCCGGTACGCCTTTCGGATAACGGCGCTTGGCGCCTTCATAGGTAAGATCTGTGAGATGTTGTTGCGGTGTTTTGCCTTCGGGCACCGGTTCATCCGGATATTCATAACGCAACTCATCAAGTGAGAAGGTGAGGCGCGCAAAGAAACATATTGTCTCTTCGAGAGCTTCCGGATGATCGCGAAAAAGATACGCCATATCTGTCGTACTTTTTAAGTGCCGCTCCGCATGCGCTTCAAGTTTCTTGCCGATGGTCTCAATGGTTTGATGTTCACGGATGCAGGTGAACACGTCCTGCACGCGGCGGCGATCAGGGTGATGATAAAGCACATCATTCAAAGCGATGAGGGGACTACGAAATTTTTGTGCGAGTTGGCCAAGATGTTGCAGTCGCTTTTGATCTCGCCCGTGATAAAGCGGTATTGCACCAAGCCAGAGATGATCCGGCGTATGGGCGCTTACTATTTCGAGCGTCTCTATTGTTTCATCGCCGATTTTTTCTGGCGGTATGAGTATGAGAAGAAGCCCTTCACTCTCCGCTAAAAGATCATCAAGCGTGAGATGACATTCGCCTTTCTCGGCGCGACGTTTGCCGAGCGAGAGAAGACGCGACAATCGTCCATAAGCGGCGCGGTCTTTTGGATAGGCGAGAAGATCGGGTGTGCCGTCGGCAAAGACAAGACGGCAACCAATCGCGAGTTTCAGACCGCTGTCTGCGGCATCTGTTTCTTTTAGTGCAACATGCGCACGTACAACACCTGAGAGCGTGTTGCGATCCGCAATGCCGATCCCCGCAAGATTTAACCGCGAGGCCTCGGCAACATAATCTTCCGGATGCGATGCCCCGCGCAAAAACGAAAAATTCGTCGTGACCGCGAGTTCAGCATAGGCGGGTGTCATCCAAACAACCCATGCACGAACCAGCGTGGGTCATTTGTTTCGCGTTCATAGAGTCCGCCACGGAAGAGCCAGAAGCGTGCGCCTTGTTCATTCTCAACGCGATAATAATCGCGTGTCGGGGGCAATGCCTGTCCTGTCATACGCCACCATTCAGGCGCGAGACGTTCAGGCCCTTCGGCTTTCACAACCACATGAAACACACGACGCCAGCGAAAGCGGATTGGCGGACCATCCGGCACTTCGGCAATGACTTCGACAGGTTCGGGTGGATCAAGAAGACGGATCGGGCGCAAGGGCGGAAGATCGGCATCGCTCCATAAATCCCATTCGGTGGCGAGAGCGGCATTGCCATCTTGCGCGGGAAGATAACGCATCGCGCGTTCGGGAATATGCGTGTCTTCGGCATGAAGACGCATCACGCGAGAGGGATGCAAACGCACGCCGAGTTTTTCAATCAAAGCGGCGAGGTCTTCAGCAAGATCCATACGTCCGTCAAAATCCGGTTCATATGCATCAAGCGCTTCAGCCATCGGGACAGAGAGACGAATGACATCAAAACCAAAACCCGGATCAAGCGGATCAGCCAGTGCATTAAGCCGATCACGAAAGAGCCGCATGATGATTTTCGGATCGCGCAAGGGTCTTGCGGTTTCAATGCCCAGCCGACGCATCGCGCCATCGGCACGAAAGAAACCGAGTTCAAAACGTCGCCCGCCTTGTCCTTGTTTTTCAAGCAAACGCGCGAGATCCGCAGAGAGTGTTAAAATTGTGCGATGAATATCATCTTCATGGCCGATGGGTTCGGCAAAGCGTCGCTCGGTAATGAAAGTGGGAATGAATCGACGCGGTGTGATCGGTGTTTCAATAACGCCGCGCACAGCATCAAGTCGCGCGAGTAAATCGCGACCAAAACGTGCAGCCAAAGGCGCGCGCGGGCGTGAGGCGAGATCATCAATCGTTTTTAATCCCAAACGCGCAAGCGCAATCACTTCGCTTGAGGGAAGACCCAAGGCCGCAATCGGTAAAGAGGCGGCGGCGTCTGGTTCTGTATTTCTCGGAATAATGATCGCTTCGTCTTTGAAACGCGCGAAAGCCGCTGCGCATTCAAGCGTTCCGGCAATGGCCGTGGTGGCGTCAAAACCTTGCGCGCGCAATCTTGTGAGACAATCGTGAAGCAAAGCGTCTTCACCACCCAATAAATGCGCAGCCCCTGTAATGTCGAGCGCCACACCTTCAGGCGTTTTATCCTCTGTCTCAATCAACCCTACGCAAGGTGTGTAACGTTCCATCCATGAGGCGATTTGTTCGATGAGGAGACGATCGGCAACGTGATCTCGTTCCGCCACTTCAAGCGAAGGGCAAAGCGCGCGTGCGGTGGCGAGCGTCATACCTTTTGAAAGACCAGCCGCCAGTGCAGAGCGATCAAGCGCGACAATCACAAGCGCGCCTTTGACTTTCTCAACAATGATCAGCGGCGTGTCAGGCTGATTTTTCGTAAGTATGAAATGAGCCCGACGATACAATCGATCGGTCGATAGATGCGGAAAAATGATCGACAGAATCCGCCGGTCGGAACAAACGCTCACCATGACTCCACTCCACTGTCCAAATACCGCTCGCGCTTCTTGCGCCTTTTTGTCGATTGAGAAGCAGCGTGAGGGTAAAACGCGGATGCCCCATAGTTTCGCGCCCCTCACTTGGGGCTGCAGCCACGCGCCAGCGCGTACGCAAACTGCCGGGCAAATTCTGTCCGCCATGACGCAAGATGATGAGCGGCACGCGACTTTCTTCTGCCGCAAGGGCAAGGCGTCGCAACGCCACAAGATCAAGTTGTTTCGGATGGCCCCAGGGCTCGAACAAAACGGCTCCAAGGGCGGCGCAACGCAGCGCGTCTTCAGCCGCTTTCAATCCGTCTTCCGCGCCACGCGGGGCAACGAGCAGAAGACGGACGGGATCAAGCCCGAAATTTTTGAGCCCCGGCCCATAAACGCGCCCGCCCTCATGGCGGGTCATCTCTTCGCCGATCCAGACCCAGTCCCGTTCCTGAGCAAACCGGCCGATCAGGCCGAGTGCGAAACCTGTCGCTGCGGCCAAATCGGAAGGGCTTTGCGGACTGACTTCATGCAAGGCATCGCGCGCGAGTCCTCCGCCCAGCGCCTGATCGATGCTCTGATGACCGGTCGCGGTTGTTTTCGCCGCCGGATCCATGGCGCGCAGGCTGCCATCCCGGCCGATTTTCGAGATCGACTGGCGCAGGGACTGCAAATCTGACGACGCAACAGGCATCGGGGGCGGCTTTCTTCTAAATGTTCATTATTTGTTCTCATTAATTCCGCGAAATAGGGAGCGAGTCAAGGCGAAGCCCTTGAGGGGGAAAAGCAAAAGGCCACCACATTTTGTGGCGGCCTTGCCGAAAGCGTAAATTTTTTCGAATCGAGGACTTTTTAGCGCGGTGCCATGATCATGGTCATCTGGCGGCCTTCGAGCATGGGCTCGGCCTCAACTTTTGAGACTTCCGCCATTTCTGTCCGCACGCGCTCGAGCAATTTCATGCCAAGATCTTGGTGGGCCATTTCACGGCCCCGGAAGCGCAAGGTGATTTTGACCTTATCGCCTTCTTCGAAAAAGCGGCGCACCGCTTTCATCTTGGTCTCGTAATCGTGATTGTCGATGCCCGGACGCAATTTGATTTCTTTGATTTCGACGACTTTCTGCTTCTTGCGCGCTTCTGCGGCCTTTTTCTGCTCAAGAAAGCGGAATTTGCCGTAATCAAGGATTTTGCACACAGGCGGGGTAGCGTTCGGGACGATCTCGACGAGGTCGAGTCCCGTTTCTTCCGCAATTGCCAGAGCGTCGAAGAAAGCAACGATTCCGCGATTATTTCCGGTATCGTCGATCAGCTGCACTTCGCGCACGCCGCGAATGTCGCGATTGGCGCGGGGCCCGTCCTTAACCGGAACGGGAGCGGTTCTCATCGGTCTGCGAATGGCTTTAGTCTCCTCTTTTGATTTTCAGGGTCCCGATACGGGTGAACCCGCTGATCCTGACAAATCAGTTTTAATGAAGGATTGCTTCATAAGCGGAAATGCGCGGAAAGCACGGGGAAGTCAACTTGGGTGCGGGTTCATACGCGCTTTTTCGGCACGCGCTTCAGGCGTGGTCGCTTTAGTGGAGGCTCACCGTTTCGAGGTCATTTTCCCAGGCATTGGCCATAGCCATATCGCGTGAATCCGTGATCATGATCGGCATGCCATTGGCCGCCAGAAGCACAAAGAGATTCAAGCCCGGCGCCACTTCCGGAGCGCCTGGAAAAATCCGGCCGAGATCATCCGATTTGATCGGCTTCAGATAAGCGAGTTTACCTTCGCCCCATTGAGCGAGCGATTGGATGGAGAGGGCTTCGTCGCCGCACTCGTTTGTTAAAATTTTCGTGGTCTCGGTCATGTCACCCTCCTTGAGCGGTGTCGTCCTAGTTGTCACTTATGATCTCAATCGCGTTCTACAATATCGATGCGCCGGATAATTTTTTCCGGCTCCGGTCGCGCGAGATTAATAACGAGAAGACCATTGGTCATCGCTGCACCCATCACCTCCATGCCATCGACGAGCAAGAAGCTTTTCTGGAATTGCCGCGCCGCAATGCCGCGATGGAGATAGACGCGGCTTTTGTCGTCCGTCTGCCGACCACGGATGACGAGCTGGTTTTCTTCCAAGGTCACATCGAGTTGATCGCGGGTGAACCCGGCCACCGCCAAAGTGATGCGCAAAAGTTCTGGCTGTGTGTCCGAGCGCGGCACGCGTTCAATATTATAGGGCGGATAACCGTCGGTTGCGGTCTTCGCGATGCGTTCCAGTGCCCGTTCGAATTCATCGAATCCGATGAGGAAAGGCGAGGTCAAAGTGGTCATTCGTGTCATAGTGCGAAGCCCGTGAGTGAGGCACTTCGGATCAGGAGCCTCGGGATTGAGCACTCCGGGGCCTTTCGGCCTTGAGAGAGATATGGTCATGCTCGATCCATCCTGCAAGTGATCAAGGAGAGTAGGGCGGTGACGGCTAAAATCGATATTCTGGCGATTGGCGAACCGATGGTTGAATTCAACGAGGACCGGTCGGGGCCCACGCCGCTTTATCGCCCGGGCCATGGCGGCGATACGTCGAACGCCATCATCGCCGCCGCCCGCCAAGGCGCGCGCACCGCCTATTTCACCCATTTGGGGGATGATGCTTTCGGGCGGCAATTTCTCGACTTGTGGGATCAAGAACACGTTGACCGCACGCATGTGAAGCTCGCCCAAGGGCAACGGACGGGTGTTTACTTTGTGACTCATGGCCCTGACGGCCATGAATTCAGCTATTATCGCGCAGGATCAGCCGCGAGCCTTGTTACATCACAAGATTTGCCGAAGGGGCTCGTTGAGTCCGCTGAGATCCTACATGTCTCCGGCATCAGCCAAGCGATTTCAGTTTCAGCCTGCGACATGGTGTTTGTAGCGATGGCGCGGGCTGAAACCGCAGGACGCGTAATCAGTTACGACACGAATTTGCGTTTGCGCCTCTGGCCGATTGAACGCGCACGCGCGATCATTCACGCTGCAGCGTCGAAAAGCACAATTCTTCTTCCCGGCCTTGATGATGCGCGTCAATTGACGGGACTTGAAAGCGCCGATGCGATTTGTGATTTTTATCTCGCGCTCGGCCCTTCTCTTGTGGCACTAACAATGGGGAAAGACGGCACGCTGGTCGCAACCCGTGAAGCGCGCCGCCACATTCCGGCGCGGGTTGTAAAAGCCGTTGATGCAACCGGTGCGGGGGATACGTTTGATGGCGCCTTTTTGGCAGAATGGGTGAAAACTCGGGATGCCTTTGCCGCCGCGCATTTTGCTAATGCGGCCGCCGCATTATCGACGCAAGGCTATGGTGCTGTGGCGCCTATTCCGCGTCGCGCAGTGGTTGAGTCCTTTATGGCGAACTGATTGCGTCTTGTCTGCGTAAACGCGTTTATAGTTTCATTGCCGCTTTTCTTTATTGATAGAGATACACATGACATACACTTTTGGTCCAAAAATATCTTCATCTGAAATCACGCCGCGTGAGATCTATCTTTCGCGCCGTCATTTCATGGGCAGTGCTTTGGCAACAGGTGCCGCTTTAGCCGCTTCATCTGCTTTAAGCGCGACATCGCCTGTGGCTCTTTCATTTTCACAAAATGCTATTCCAAAACCGTCCGATACGGTGACGGATCGTGCGCTCGCAACGACCTATAATAATTTCTATGAATTCGGGACGTCGAAATCTGATCCCGCGCGCAATGCCGGAAAATTTACAATAAAGCCGTGGACCGTTGAAATTGGTGGCGAAGTCGCCAAGCCTAAAATCGTTGGTATTGAAGAGCTTTTTAAATTTGATCTTGAAGAGCGCATCTATCGTCTGCGTTGCGTTGAAGCCTGGTCGATGGTGATTCCGTGGATTGGCTTTCCTCTGTCAAAACTTCTTGCGCAAGTGGAGCCGACATCCAAAGCGCGTTACGTGAAGTTCACGACCGCGTCAAAGCCTGATGAAATGCCGGGCCTTTCCTATCGCGTGCTTGATTGGCCCTATACAGAAGGCTTGCGTCTTGATGAAGCGATGCATCCTTTAACCCTGTTGACGCTTGGCATGTATGGTGAAGTATTGCCCAATCAAAATGGCGCACCGGTGCGTATTGTAGTGCCGTGGAAATATGGATTTAAAAGCGCCAAATCGATTGTGCGAATTGATCTCGTTACCGATGAACCCAAAACGGCATGGAACAGCGCAGCGCCGAATGAATATGGATTTAATTCGAATGTGAATCCGGCGGTTGATCATCCACGCTGGAGCCAAAAGCGCGAGCGGCGCTTGCCTGGGTTCTTTGCCAATCATGACACCGAACTTTTTAATGGTTATGGTGAACAGGTTGCCTCACTCTATTCAGGCATTGATCTTGCGAAATTTTATTGATCTGATGAGCGCAACCACATCTTCTTCTTTCTTTAAACTGCCGCTTTCGCTCATCGGCGTCATCAAGCCGCTTTTTTTCTGCTTTTTACTGCTTCCCTCGCTCTTGATTAGTTATGCAATTATCTTTGATCCTTTGATGCTGGGCGCTAACCCCGCAGAAGCGATTTTGCATCATACAGGTGACTGGGTCATTTATTCTCTTTTGCTGACGCTTGCTGTTACGCCTGTGCGGCGAGTGACAAAATGGAATGACGCTATCAAACTCCGTCGAATGCTGGGTTTGTTTTCTTTTTATTATGTGAGTCTGCATTTTTTGACCTATCTCGGTTTCGATCGCCTCTTTGACCTTTCCGATATGGCGCGTGAGATTGCGAAAAGGCCCTTTATCCTCGTCGGCTTTCTCGCTTTTCTTTTGATGATTCCGCTCGCGGTAACTTCGACACGGGGATGGGTGCTGCGGATCGGGGGCAAGACATGGGCGCGGCTCCATAAATTGATCTACGCCATCGCGGTTTTAGGGATCGTTCATTATTGGTGGCTTGTGAAGCGCGATATTTTCTGGCCACTTCTTTTGGGCCTTGTGCTTGCAGTGCTTCTTGTCTGTCGGCTCTTTCTGTTTTTACGATCTGCGCCACGCCAGCGGGGTGCGAGAGCTTCTTCTTAACAAGGTTATCATCGTCATGGTTCACGCACGTCTTCATGGTCTTCGCAGTTTCATAACCGGCGGTTCACGCGGTATAGGCCGTGCGGTGGCCGAACGTTTTGCCGCCGAAGGCGCGGCGATCATTGTCAATCATTATCGGGATGATGAGGAAGCCGCACACACGCTTGAAAGCCTAAAGGCGATCAGCACCAAGAATGGCTTTGACAGCAATGTCCATTGCATCATCGCCGCTGATGTTTCGGATCGGACTTTGATTCATCACGCCATTGATCAGGCTGTAAAGGAATGCGGCCGCTTAGATTGTTTGATCAATAATGCCGGGATCCAAGCCGAGACTCCTAGTAATGGATTTGATGCAGCGACATTTGATAAAATTGTTGCGGTGAATTTGATGGGCGCGGCCTATGCGTCAGAAAAAGCAATTGCGCATTTTCTCTCTCGCGAGGGTGGTGGTTCGATTATCAACACCACAAGCGTGCATGAACTCATTCCGAAGCCGACTTACCTCGCTTATTCGATCAGCAAAGGCGGACTATCCAATCTAACACGCACTTTGGCGCTTGAATATGCGGATAAGAATATCCGCGTGAATGCTGTCGGGCCGGGCGCGGTTTCGACAAGCCTCAATGATTCATGGCGTCATGATCCGAAAGCGGTCAGTGTCGTTGAAAATCATATCCCGATGCGACGAGTCGCCACGCCTGAGGATGTTGCGGGCGTTTATGCCTTTTTGGCCTCTGCAGACGCCAATTATATCACCGGCCAGACGATCTTCGCCTGCGGAGGCATCACGCTTTTTGGCGATTTTCAAACAAATTGGTCAAGCTAAGCCTTCGTAGTGATCCGAATAGGTGGGTTCACGCGTCTATGAAATTGTCATCATCCCGTCAAAGAAATCAGTTTTGTGGCATCGGGGTATAGCAATTCGTCGAGGAGTGCCTTTGTGACTCGAAACGCTATTAAGCGCGTCCGGACTTTGTTTTTGTCGGATATTAGTTTGGGTGCCAAGGCCTGTCAGGCTGATCTACTTCTCGATTTCCTGAAGCATATCGAGGCGGAAACGATTTATCTCGTCGGCGATATCATTGACGGATGGCGCTTGAAGGCAGGTTGGTATTGGCCGCAAGCGCATAATGATGTGATCCAAAAATTATTGCGTCGTGTCCGTAAAGGGTGTCGCGTTGTTTATATTCGCGGCAATCATGATGAGTTTTTGCGTGACTATGTCGGCCAAAAATTTGGCAGCGTTGAAATTCACGAAGAGATCATTCACGAAACAGCGGATGGCAAACGATTACTGATTTTGCACGGCGATAAATTTGATGTCGTGGTCAATAATGTGAAATGGCTCGCGCATCTTGGCGACTGGGCCTATGATATCGCCATTGGCATGAATATCACCATTGGCTGGGTACGACGCCGTTTGGATCTACCTTATTGGTCATTCTCCGGATGGAGCAAGCAGAAGGTCAAACGCGCGGTGAATTTCATTGGCGCTTTTGAACAGGCGGTCGTCAATGATGCGCGTAAATTCGATGTGCAAGGCGTTGTCTGCGGCCATATTCATGCGCCCGTCATCCGCAAAATGGATGAATATCTTTATCTGAATACGGGCGATCGGGTTGATTCATGCTCGGCGCTTGTCGAAGGATTTGATGGCGCATTTGAATTGATGCGTTGGACATCTTTGCGCGCGGTCGAAACAATGCTAGAAAGCAATTTGGAAGATTTGCGATCGGCAGCTTAATGCGCGTTCTTGTTGTAACCGATGCGTGGCATCCCCAAGTCAATGGCGTTGTCAGGTCGCTTGAACAGCTTGAAGCGGAAGCGCGTCGTATCGGCGAAGAGATTGTCTTCATCACGCCCGAACAATTCCGCACGGTGCCGATGCCGGGCTATGCTGAAATTCGTTTGTCGCTCGCGCGTCCCAAACTCCTTAATGATATGATTGACGCCGCGATGCCGGATGCGGTTCATCTCGCCACAGAAGGCCCGCTCGGCCTTTTGGCGCGGCGCGCCTGCCGCAAATGCGATCTTTCTTTCACGACCTGTTATCATACGCGTTACCCGCAATATCTGCGCGCGCGATTGCCTGTGCCTGAGCCATTGACTTACGCGCTCTTGCGCAAATTTCATAACAGCGGCGATGGTACGATGGTGGCAACTGAAGCGCTTGGCGAAGAATTGAAAGCGAAAGGCTTTCATCATCTGATGCTTTGGTCGCGCGGTGTGGATATGAATTTGTTCAAGCCACGTGGAGAGTCTGTTCTTGATTTACGGCGCCCAATCTATCTTTGCGTCGCGCGATTAGCAGTTGAAAAAAATCTCGAAGCCTTCCTCTCGCTTGATCTAGAAGGCACAAAAGTCATTGTTGGTGACGGGCCTGATCGCGCGCGATTGCAATCGCTTTATCCCAATGCGTATTTTGCGGGCGCGCAATTTGGGGAAAATCTTGCACGCCTTTATGCGTCAGCCGATGCCTTTGTGTTTCCAAGTCGTACTGAAACTTTTGGTCTTGTTCTGCTGGAGGCTTTGGCCTCGGGCCTACCGGTTGCGGCGTTTCCTGGGGAAGGGCTTATTCGCGATGTTGCCCATGCAGGATCAGCCGTACTTGATCATGATCTTGGCTTAGCTGCTCGTCAGGCTTTGACACTCTCACGAACAAAGGCGCGTGCGTTCGCCTCGCAATTTTCATTTGAACAATCGACACGACAATTTTTTGAGAATGTCCGCAGCGGAATCGACGCGTTCAAAATGTCGAAATCTCTAAAATCCAACACTTCAACTTAAAGCTGTATTCACCGCGTGATGTTTTGCTCATCCCTCCGCGAGGATCGCGTGAGGGTTTGTGTTTTGGTGCGGGGCTGATAATCTTACCCAAAGTCATGCAGATCATGACCCGGGGCATAAGACACCCCACACAGTCCGGCAGCGCATCTGCCGTAACCAAACTGCCCCGATGCTTTCACGTCGGGGTGGCGGCGTTATGTTCAGGTCGCGAGACTAAAAGCGTCGCGGCCATTGTCTGTGTGGCTGTTTTAACGCCTCAACTCCAGTGCGCTGCACTGGAGTCTTTTTCTCGATGTGAGAAAGGGAAATGACATGTCACATATCGATTTCACTCAACCCATGACCTTCCAAAGCGCGTTGCAAAATTTCGTACTGTCTCTAGCCTGCGTGATGGTCGCTTTGCGCGATGAAGCTGCGTTTCGGGATGAAGTCGATTATGCCACGTTAAATGCAGCAAATTTATATTGCTCATTACTTGAGGATTCTCATCGCGAGGCCATGGCGTTGGTTGACGGTATGGAGAAGAGAGTTTTTTAATCAGGTTTGCTTTGCTACCGCTCGTATTGGCGCAATGAAGCCGAATCTTAAATGCAGGCACCCCTCCCCATGAGCCGAATCGCAGGCTAAACTGCGCCGGCCATGGCTGAGAAAAACGATTCCAATCTGGCGGAATGGTCCGTCTCGGAACTTTCGGGCGCGTTGAAACGCATGCTTGAGGGTGAATTCGGCCATGTCCGCATTCGCGGCGAAGTCTCAGGCTATCGCGGGCCGCATTCCTCCGGTCATGTCTATTTCTCTATCAAAGACGGAACCGCCAAAATCGATGCGGTGATCTGGAAGGGCGTCTTTGGAAAATTGCGCTTTCGTCCTGAAGAAGGACTTGAAGTGATCGCGACCGGCAAGGTCACATCCTATCCGCTGAAATCAAGTTATCAGATTGTCATTGAATCGCTGGAACCCGCGGGCGTCGGCGCGCTGCTTGCGCAACTTGATGAAAGACGCAGACGTCTTGAAGCGGAGGGACTCTTCGATTCTGCGCGCAAACAGCTTTTGCCGTTCCTTCCCCGCGTGATCGGCGTTGTGACATCTCCGACGGGCGCAGTGATCCGCGATATTCTTCATCGGCTTGAAGATCGTTTTCCGCGTCATGTGATTGTGTGGCCGGTGCGTGTGCAAGGCGAGGGCAGCGCAGAAGAAATCACGCGCGCGATTGAAGGCTTCAATACATTGCCGGAAGACGGTGCGATTCCGAAACCGGATTTGCTGATTGTGGCGCGCGGTGGCGGATCGCTTGAAGATCTCTGGAGTTTTAACGAAGAGATTGTTGTACGCGCGGCGGCTGACAGCATGATCCCTTTGATCGCTGCCGTGGGTCACGAAACGGACACAACTCTTATTGATTTTGCCGCTGACAAACGCGCGCCCACGCCTACAGGTGCGGCTGAAATGGCTGTGCCTGTGAGGCTCGAGCTTCTCGGGCAGACGCGCGATCTCGGTCGCCGCGTGATGCAATCCGCGCAACGTCTTCTTGATCGACGCAAGACGGAACTCCGTGCGGCCTATCGTGCGCTGCCGTCACCCGATGCACTTGTGGCGATCCCGCGTCAAAGACTCGATCTTGCGAGCGAAAGATTGGGCCGTGGACTTGAACGCAATGCGTCTCGCCATCGTACGCGCTTAACGGATTTATCGCGTCGATTGTTGAAGCTCTCACCGCAAGCGCGGCTTTTCGGCTATCGTGCCCATATCTCGGGATTTCAGGGACGTTTGGGTGCTGCAAGAGGCGCGATATTGCGCGCTGAAAAACAACGTCTCTCCCGCGAACATGAAAAACTTGTCGAATTATCCGCCCGCGCGCGCAAAGGGCTTGATCGTCTTGTCGAACGCAAGCGCACAAAACTTGTCGGTTTGACGCCGCTTTTAAAGAGCCTGTCCTTTCAAGGTGTGCTTGAACGGGGCTTTGCGCTGGTTCTTGACCCTAAAGGCGCGCCCATTCGCTCGGCCAAAGCCATCAAAACGGGCGATGAGTTGGGAATACGCTTTGCCGACGGCACGATCGACGCGATTGCGAAAGGCAAAGCAAAAGCGTAAAGAGGCAGGATCATGCTCAACCGGATCGACCCCTCAGTCTCGCGCGATGAAGCCGTTGTTGAATTTCTCGACGGCGATTTTCGCGTTATCAAGCCCGGTAAATACGTGCGCTGCGCGATTACCAAAGATCCCATTCCGCTTGATGAATTGCGCTATTGGAATGTCGCGCGGCAGGAAGCTTATTCGAGCCGCGATGCGGTTTTAATGGCGATCGGAGCGAAGCCGAAGCCCTAACGCGCTCTGAGACGCTTTTTTAAAATCTCGTGCATGTGATCTTCATGGTCAAAAATGAGCGTCACCGGTAACACAGCAATTTTATCGGCAAGATCCGGAGCTGTCGCGACGATCCGTACATGATCTTTCGCGGTTGTTATCGGCAAAGCATGAGTGCGTCGCGCTTCGGCAACAAGTCTTTCAATCTCGATGCGCGAAAACATATGATGATCGGGATAGGCATCACTACGAATAAGTTTGACGCCGCAATCGCGCAGACTCTGTTCAAATTTCTGCGGCCGCCCTATACCGCAAAAAGCATGAACGGCACGGCCTTTCAGCGCACCGGACATTCCGGCATCCGGCACAAGACGCGCCGACATCACACGTTTTTTGAAAGACTGTGTGATGCTCTGAGGCGTTTTACCTCCGACAACCACACAAAGATCAACAAGCGGAATTTGCGCTTCAAGCGGCGCGCGTAGAGGGCCGGCAGGCAAGCACAAACCGTTGCCGAGCGCTTGGCCGGCATCAATCACTGCGAGTGTCAAATCCTTACGCAGTGACGGATTTTGCATCCCATCATCCATGATGATGATGGTACCATGACGTGCCGCAAGAAAAGCTCCGGCAACGCGATCCCGCGCAATGATCGTTGGCGCAGAACGCGCAAGCAGAAGCGGCTCGTCTCCCACCTCATGCGGACCATGCTGAACCTCATCAACAAGCACGGGCCCCGTGAGTGTGCCGCCATGACCACGACTTAAGAAAACAGGTTTTTCGCCTTGTGTTTTCAGTAATTGTGCGACGGCCAAGACAAGGGGTGTTTTTCCCGCGCCACCCGCAACAAAATTGCCAATGCAAATGACAGGACAAGGCGCTCTTGTGCCGTTCTGTTTCAAACGTGATGCTGCTACTGCACCATAGAGTGCGGCGAGTGGCGAAAAGAGATGAGCAAGCGGTCCCGGTTTTTTCCACCAAAACGCTGGCGCTTTCATCATGGCCGATTTCCAAGATGCATTTTGAGGAGATAGGGAGCGATCTCCATCATGGTTTTGCGAAGCGCGCCACCGAGTGTCATCACGGCTTTTGTTCCGCGTTGAGCCACATCTTCGCGTGTTACTTGATCATCAATCAAATGATCAAGCGTTGCCGCGAGTTCATCGGCGCCATGGACTTGATAGGCACCGCCTGCATGTTCAAGCGCTGCATAAACTTCGGTAAAATTATGAATATGCGGACCGTGAATAAGCGTGGCACCAAGTTTTGCCGGTTCAATCGGATTTTGTCCGCCATGCGGTGCAAGCGATCCGCCAAGAAACACAATCGGAGCGATGCGATAAAACAGCCCCATCTCGCCAATCGTATCGGCAATGTAGATATCCGTCGCTGTGTCCGGTTGAAGACCATGCGCACGTTGCGACGCGCGCAAACCTTGGCGCGCTGATGCGGAGTATATTTCACGTCCACGTTCCGGATGCCGTGGCGCGATGATGGTCAAGAGATCAGGATAACGCTGTGCCAAGCGCCGATGCGCTTCAATCACAAGAAGTTCTTCACCGGCATGAGTGGACGCGGCTAACCACACAGGCCTGTCCCTAATCAAATCATTCATGCCTGAAACGGCAACCGCAGACGCCGGCGGCGGCACAGAATCAAATTTCAAATTGCCAGTCACAGTGACGCGTGGCGCGCCCAAACGCACAAGGCGCTCGGCATCAGCTTGCGATTGCGCAAGACATAAATCAAAACGCGTGAAGAGATAATTCGCAAACGATCGCATTTTCGACCAGCGGTGAAAACTACGCGCCGACATGCGCGCATTCACAAGCACAAGGGGAATACCGCGTTGATGCGCTTGGCATAATATATTTGGCCAAATTTCGGACTCTGCAAAAATCGCGAGATCCGGACGCCAATGATCAAGAAAGCGATCCGCATAGCGCGAGACATCAAGCGGCATGTATTGATGCGTTGATCCTTCCGGCAGACGACGTGCTAAAACTTGCGCGGATGTTACCGTGCCTGACGTCGCAACCACCGAATAATCTTCAGCCGCCAAAGCTTCGATGATGGGCAAAAGCGAAAGACTCTCTCCGACACTTGCGCCATGGACCCACACAAGTGGACCCGCTGGTCGGCTTCGTGTCGCTTCACCGCGACGCTCCCCCAAGCGCGTTCGGTCTTCTTTGTTTCGACGCGAGCGCTCAAGCAACATCATATGCGCAAGCGGACGCGCGCTATCAGTTAAAGCGCGATAAAAGCGATAGCTGAAGGGTTCAACCATCATGAGCGATTGGCCCGCAATAATTCACCTGGATCTTTTGCGCCAAGAAAGCCGTAAGCGGCATCATGCATCGCGTCGAGATCGCGCTCGAGTCGCAATCTCGTGTTTTCTTGTGTTTCTGCATTAGCATCACGTGCGATTGTGATTGGGTCACCCACGGCAATCGCGCCGCGGCCGAAAGGTAAGCACAAGCTTGTGCGGTCCCAATTATCAAGATCAATACGATGTGTGGTTGCTACACAAATCGGACGGATCGCGCGGCCTGAAAGTCGCGCTAGTGCAATGATGCCTTGCACTGCTACGCGCGCAGTTTTTGGAACATCAGGCGTTATGGAAACAATATAATTTTTATCAAGTGCGGTGATCATGGCGCGTAAACCGGCAGCGCCTCCTTTTTCATTTTTTTGTTTTTGTGATCCGCCAGACGCACGAATAGGAGTCATGCCCATACGTTCGCAGGCTTCAGCAAATAAAGCGCCATCGCCATGACGTGTAATCATCACAGCAACGCGCGCGCCGTTCCACATCGCTAAAGGGATCATGAAATTCTGGCCATGCCAGATGGCGCAAATAAAAGCGTCCTCTTTTTTCAAATCTTCAGCGCGATAGGGGCCAATCCAAGTGAAGCGTGTTGTTGCACGCACAAATTTTAAATAGCCCGCGAGGACCGCCCCGATTGCAGCTTGAATACGCGGGTAGCGGGCGATCCGTTTCAACATCAGAAAATAAACAATCGGACCTTAGTGCTTGTCGCCAGCGGAAGTGAGCGGATCAAGCAAACGATGAAGATGCACAACGAAATAACGCATATGGGCATTGTCGACTGTGGCCTGCGCTTTGGCTTTCCATGCGGTATGAGCGGATGCATAATTCGGGAAAATGCCGACAATGTCGAGCTTTGACAAATCGGTGAAGTCCACGCTGTCGAGATCGACAAGCTCCCCGCCAAAGACCAGATGCAATAATTGCTTGCCCTGAGCAGGGGTCGTGGTCGCAGACATCGGATCATCCTTTCTCGTGACTTTAGCCTTGGGCGCGGCCGAAGGGTCAGCCGGTCAGCCCCTGCAGGACATGCCGTACCGCAGCATCAATCGCAAGTCCCGCAAAAAGGAGGAGACCGGCATCCTGGTTCGACCGGAAGAGTTTAAGCGCCAAAGTCCCGTCTTCGAGGCGAATTCGTATGGTTTGCTGAAAAAGATGGACGGAAAACAGGGCAGCTGAAGCATAGGCGACCCATCCCGCCCCTGCTGAAATCAGCGCCATGAAGGTCATGAGACTGGCGAGCACATAAAAGACGCCGACGGCTAAGGGTGTGTGAGCGCCGAAAAGAAGAGCTGTCGAGCGGATCCCGGCAATGGCATCATCCTCGACGTCTTGGACGGCATAGATTGTGTCATAGCCCATGGTCCAAGCGACAGCGGCGCCATATAGCCACAAAGCCGGCACGGCGAGTGTGCCTTCGGCCGTGGCCCAGCCCATCAAGGCGCCCCATGAGAAGGCGAGGCCAAGCACGGCTTGCGGCCATGACGTGATGCGCTTCATGAAAGGATAAATCAGCACGGGCACCATCGAGAGAAATCCAAGCCCGATTGCGAAGGCATTAAAGGATAACAAAATGAGTAAGCCGATTAAACATTGTAACGCGCAAAATAAAGATGCGGCTTTGACACTGATTTGACCTGACGCCACCGGACGAGCGCGCGTGCGTGCCACGCGCTGATCCAGATCGCGATCAACAATGTCATTGTAAGTTGAGCCGGCCCCACGCATCGCGACCGCACCAATAAAAAATAAAATTAAATCGGAGAGTGCAGGAAAAGCGCGGGATTGATAAGATGCAACGAGTGCAGCTGACCACCAGCAAGGTAGAACGAGTAACCACCACCCAATTGGTCGATCTAAACGCGCCAATCGCAAGTAAGGCTGTAACCATAAAGGCGCAAACCGATCCACCCAATTCCCGTGCAATGCATCGGGAATGACGCGATCATTTGAAGCGTTCATATTTTAAAGCGCGCCTTGTGGCAGTTTCGTATCACCGCCCAGGATGCCGTCACTGCCCCCGAAGGGCGCGGGCGCACCAGCGCCGCCATTCTTCTGAGCCTTCTTCATTTCAACAGCCGCTTTGCATGCATTCTTTCTTGCGGCGTCGATATCATTCTGCTGGCTTTTCAAACTGCCGGCGAGATCTTCAGGCGCACGACACCAAGCACCATCACGTTCAACCGCCGCAACGGCATTGACGTTCAATTTGGCCAGCTTTGTAAATGCAGAACATGCTTGATCAGCAGTCGGCTTTTTCTCGCGATAGGATTGAACTTCCTGGATTATCTGTGCGCGTCCATTCAAAACTTTACCGAGCGCCTGACAGGGATCGTCAGCGGCATGAACCGCGACGTTCGACACCAACCCAATAAAGGTAGCGGTCATCGCAACACGCGCCACACTCAAACTTAATCGTCTTGCCTGCATGCGGCTTGGTCCCTCGCGACGCTTTCCGAACCACTTGTCACTAACAGTTTCGTCTGTCGACAATCAATCAGTAGCGGAAAACCCTTTACAGGCCCTTTATGGCAACGGTATGGCCCCTCAAGAAGCGGTTTTACTGCGTGTAGGCGGGGAGAGAAGCGTGCCCGAGTATGATTTCAGGACCCCGCGCCTTTTTGTCGATCAGGCGTTGATTGCCGAGTCCTCGCTGATACTCGAGCGTGAGGCGAGCCATTATCTTCTTCATGTGCTCCGGCTAAAGCCGGACGATGTTGTTCTAATTTTCAACGGAAAAGATGGTGAATTTCTAGCTCAGATCACGGAATCGGGAAAAAAAAGCGCAAAACTGAGCGTTATCCGGCAAACCCGTCTGCAAACCACGCCTGGTCGGATTGAGCTTCTCTTCGCTCCCCTTAAGCAGGCGCGGCTTGATTATCTCGTGCAAAAAGCCGTGGAAATGGGGGTAGCTCGAATTGCGCCGGTAATCACGCAGCACACGCAAGTCAGCCGCCTCAATCCGGATCGACTTTTTGCCAATATGATCGAAGCCGCCGAGCAATGCGGGATCATCGCCGTCCCCGAGCTTTTACCCGAGCGGAAACTCGAAGCCGTGCTCGACAATTGGGAGCACGGTCGTACGCTCATTTTTTGTGACGAGCGCGCCGAGATCACCAACCCGCTGGCCGTCTTGCAAAAACCTCTTATGGACCCAATCTCTCTTCTGATCGGACCCGAAGGCGGATTTTCGACCGATGAGAGACAAAAAATATCAAAAATTCAATCGGTTATACCCATCTCACTTGGACCTCGTATTCTTCGGGCCGATACGGCGGTTGTTGCTGCGCTTGCGCTTCTGCAAGCCACTTCAGGTGATTTCGGCTGAACCGGATTGCACTGGCGCAGGGAACCCCCTAATGACCCTGTCCCTGGGCGCGTTGCCCGTGGTCGTCCCGAAAGATCCCCATGGCCCGTGACATTTCCGATAAGACCCCGATCGAGAGCCGCGACGCGCTGATCGCCTATCTCGAAGCGGGCTCAAAGCCGAAGGACAGTTTTCGCATCGGGACGGAACATGAAAAATTTCCGTTCCGCCCGAAAACCCATGCACCAGTGCCCTATGAAGGCACGAAAGGCATCGAAGCGCTGCTCCTCTCGATGCAGGATCGCACCGGATGGGAACCGATCTACGACAAACACAAAATCATCGGCCTTTTTGATTCAAAAGGTGGCGGCGCGATTTCGCTTGAGCCCGGCGGGCAATTTGAATTGTCGGGCGCTGCAGTCAAATCGTTGCATGAAACATCGGATGAACTCGAGCAGCATTTCAAAGACGTTCTTGCTGCCGGTAACGAACTCGATATTGGTTTCCTTGGCCTTGGCATGAGCCCCGAATGGACACGCGCTGAAACGCCAACCATGCCGAAAAGCCGCTACGCGATCATGACGCGCTATATGCCAAAAGTCGGCACGCTTGGTCTCGACATGATGTATCGCACATCCACCGTGCAGGTGAATCTCGATTTCGCGTCCGAAGCCGATATGGTTTTAAAATTGCGCACATCGATTGCGTTGCAACCGATTGCGACCGCGCTCTTTGCGAATTCACCTTTCACTGAAGGCGAGTTGAACGGCTATAAATCCATGCGTTCTGCAATCTGGCTTGATACGGATCGCCATCGCACCGGCATGACGCCTTTTGTTTTTGAAAGCGGCATGGGTTTTGATCGCTATGCCGAGTGGGCGATGGATGTGCCCATGTATTTTTTGAAACGCGGCAGCGAGTATCTTGATGTTACCGGCACATCCTTCCGCGATTTGATGGCGGGAAAACATCCTGCCGTGCCGGGTCAGCGACCTGTTCTCTCCGATTGGGTCAATCATCTCTCGACGATTTTTCCGGAAGTACGTTTGAAACGCTATCTTGAAATGCGTGGCGCTGATGCCGGCTCAAAGCCGATGCTTGTGGCGCTATCTGCTTTCTGGGTCGGATTGCTTTATGATCAAACCGCGCTTGAAGCGGCGTGGGATGTCGTAAAATCTTGGACGCGCGAAGAGCGCGAGATGTTGCGTCGTGAAACGCCAAAAGGCGCGCTTGAGACAAGCATCCGGCGGATGAGCGTTTTAGAGCTTGCAAAAGAACTTCTGAAAATTGCCGAATATGGTCTTGAGCGTCGCGCGCTAAAAAATGCGCGCGTTGACGATGAAACTCTTTATCTCGAGCCGTTACGCCGTATCTTAGCGCGCGGCAAAACCCAAGCCGATGACCTTATCGCGCTCTATCTAAACGACTGGAAGCGTGAAGTGAAGCCCGTCTATGATTATGCGCGCTATCGTTGAAATAAGGCTTACTTTTATTTTTTAAACATGTTCTGCATGGCTTTAAGATAATCAGCCTGAGCGTTTTGTCCTGCTTTCACAAAACTCTCGAACATTTGAATTCCAAATTGCGCGGGGTCTTTTGCCGCGTCTGCTTCTTTGGCTTTGTCGGGCGCCAAACCCATCATCGCCGCCATTATGCCGCCAATGGCTTCGCCCATCGCGTGACCCGAAGCATCGTTTGAAGCGGATGTTGACGCGGTATTCGAGAATTGTTGCGCCGCAGTCGCAAAACCACTCGCAAAAGCCGGCATAATGTCATTGAAAAATGTTTCATTCATTCCGGATAACGCTGCAGCCTGTTTGGCGACCGCGCGTTTTATTTCAGGGGAAGCGAAAAAACTTTCGAAGGGATTGCCCACAGGTGGGCTCCCTGCGCCAAAAACAGTTTGTGCAAAACCATTCATCATGGTCGCAGGCATCAAGGCTTCAAGCGCGCGATGCATGTCGGAACCGCCCAAACCGAGACGTCGCGCGACATCGCGCATCGCTTCCGTGCCTTCAACGATTTTCAACCATTCCTGATAGGTCATCATCTGTCTATACTCCCCATCATACTTTTAACTATACGCCAAACTACGCGCTCATTGTCCATCTTTTGGCAACGCGATCGACCACTTTGTAAGCGGCCCACACACCGGCCACACCAAAAAACACAGCACCCACCGCTTGCCCCGTCAGAGCGCCTTTTGCACCATACCATTCAGCACCCAGAAGCGCGAAGGGAACGGTGCCGATGGTTGACTTGCCCCAGTTAAACGCGGTGGCGAGCGTTGGCGCACTAAGATTGTTAAAAGACGCATTCGCAACGAAAAGCGCGCCGTGAAAAATCCAGCTGCCTGCAATGAAAAAGCAGAAAAAGGAAATGAGATCGGCGGTCGCTGCAGTTGCATGAAAGATGATCGATAATTCTTCATGCGCAAGAGCCAAGATCGCCCAAGCCGCAACAATGCTGATTGTTGAGAACAATAAGCCGTCATTCAATGTCGCTCGCACACGCGCAATATCGCGCGCACCAAGATTTTGCCCGATGATCGGACCAATCGCGCCCGATAACGCAAACACTGTTCCGAACGCGACCGGAATTAAACGCGTTACAATCGCATTCGCAGCGAGCGCCTCATCGCCATAAGGTGCAAGCACTGCCGTCATAAAGGCACCCGCTGCAGGGCCTGCAAGATTTGTGAGTATCGCTGGCAAAGCAATGCCAAACAAAGCGGGCATGTCTTCAAAGATTTTAAGAGCTTTTGGCACGCGCACCAGATCATGCACGCGAAACGCGCCTTGATAACCCACAATGCAAAAGACGATGCGCGAGCCAATTGTCGCTATCGCGGCGCCATCGGTGCCCAAGCCCAATCCAAAGATAAAAAGCGGATCAAGAAAGACCGAAGCGATGGCGCCCGAGAGCGTCACATACATAGACCGCCGCGCATCACCGACTGATCGCAACAGGCCAGACAGCGCCATGCCTATGCCCAAGATTACATTCGATGGCATGGCGATCATCAAGAAGCGATACGCGACGCGTGCCGTTTCGCCTTCGGCGCCGAGCAATCGCAAGATTAGATCAAGCGCACTCATAATCGCAATCGTCACGATCAAAGCTGCGACGGCGGAAATCACAAGACTCGTGCCGCCTTGCTGCCGCGCCCGCTCACGCTCCCGCGCGCCCAATGCGCGTGACACGAGTGCGGTAACGCCGATCATCATGCCGACATTGGCAGAGGTCGAGAAAAACATCACGGCGGTGGCGTAGCCAACACCGGCGGTGAAATTCACATTGCCGAGCCACGACACATAGAGAAGCGACAAAAAATCGACGGCGAAGATGGAGATCAAGCCCGCAGCCCCGCTCGCTGACATCACGAGCACATGCCGTTTGATGGAGCCTGTTGTGAATTTGCCCGCCGTGTTTGAGGCTTTGTCCGGGCGAGCGCTTGAGTCGTTCATAGCTGCAAATCCGCATGAAGGGCCCGCGCCGTCAAGGGTGAAGCGGCGCCAGGTGTCCGTTCACTCATGGGTCACTGTGATGCCGGCACACTTAAGCGCCTCAAGAAAGCCTGTAACGCCTTTGAAAACATGGCCCTGAAGCCCGGCTTCTTTCGCGCCTGCAACATTCACGGCCAGATCATCAATGAAAAAACTGCGCCGAGTTTCTGCGCCGACACGATTACAAACCGCGCGGAATATATCGGGATCAGGTTTTGCGAGTGCCAAATCGGCAGAGACATATAGATGCGATCCGAAGAGGTGGCGTAATTCGGGAAAAAGATCATCGATGGTCTCGGAGAGAAGCCGATCATTATTCGTCAAAAGCGCAAGGCGATGGCTTTGGCCGAGCGCCCGGACGAGATTGAGCATGGGGAGATCTGGTATCATCGAGGCACGCCGCGCCTCGACCCATTGGGCTCTGTTCAATTTCATTCCCAAAAGTCGGCCGAACTCGTCAAGATAGGCATCGGCCGAATAATAGCCCCGGTCAGCTCGGTCGAGAAAGTCACTTTCCCAAATCGCCTGCCGTATTTCGGTCTCCGGTCGGCCGGAAAGCGAGGCCAGCGCCGAGATCCTGCGCCCCACATCATAGGTGCAAACCACATCGTCCATATCGAAAATGAAAGCATCAATCGGCAAAAGCGGCATCCTCCAAACAGGGAAAACGGGCGGCATCGCTTGACCTCTTCTCGCGCGCCCCTCACAAACAGGCAAGTTTTCTCGTCCGGACCTCAATGATGGCTTTTAAGCCGCCGCTTACGATCCTGCTTTGTGCCCCGCGCGGGTTCTGCGCCGGGGTTGTCCGTGCCATTGATGTGGTCGAGACGGCGCTTAAAACCTATGGAGCGCCCGTCTATGTGCGGCACGAGATTGTGCATAACCGTTTCGTGGTCGACGATCTCAAAAGAAAAGGCGCCGTCTTTGTACGCGAGCTTGATGAGATTCCGGAAACCGAAGCGCCGGTGATTTTCTCTGCGCATGGTGTTCCGAAATCAGTACCCGCTGAAGCTGTACGCCGGAATTTTTTTGCGATTGATGCAACCTGCCCGTTGGTGACTAAAGTTCATCGCGAAGCCGAAATTCATCACAAGCGCGGCCGCACCATTCTTCTTGTTGGTCACAAAGGACACCCTGAAGTGATTGGCACGATGGGCCAATTGCCCGAAGGCGCCGTGACTCTGATTGAGACACTTGAAGATGTAGAGACGCTCCCGCAAAGTGATGGGGCGTCACTTGCTTTTGTAACACAAACGACTCTGTCTGTTGATGATACGCGCGATATTGTCGAAGCGCTGAAATCAAAATTTCCTCTGATCGCCGGACCGCATAAAGAAGATATTTGTTATGCGACAACCAATCGCCAAGAGGCGGTGCGCTCCGTTGCAGGCCGCGCGGATGCTGTCTTTGTTGTTGGGTCTTGGAATTCATCAAATTCGCAACGGTTGCGGGAGTCGGCAGAGCGCGCCGGTGCGCCGATTGCGAAGCTTGTGAATGAAGCGCGCGATATTGAGTGGGACACGCTTCCGCTTATGAAAACCATCGCGATTACAGCGGGCGCGTCCGCGCCGGATATTCTTGTCGAAGGCATCGTTGATGCCTTTGCAGAACGCTATGATGTGACAGTTGAGACGATCACAACGGCGGATGAAACCATGTTCTTTCCTCTGCCGCGTGAATTGCGCGAAAAGACTCAGGGATAAATCGTGGCTGTTTATACTGATGTCCCCGAGGACGCGCTCGAAAAATTCATCGCGCTCTATGATATCGGCGGTGTGTTGTCGTTCAAAGGCATCGCCGAAGGCGTCGAGAATTCGAATTTTCTCCTTCATACCGAAGGCGGTTATTTCATTCTGACGCTATATGAGAAGCGGGTGAAAAAAGAAGACCTGCCATTTTTCATCGGACTCATGGATCATCTCGCGATGCGCGGCATTAATTGTCCGCGTCCTGTTCGGATGAAAAACGGCGAGACGCTGGGTGAATTGCAAACGCGCCCTGCAGCGATCGTGACATTTCTTGAAGGCATGGGCATTGCACGCCCCGCTGCTCATCATTGTCGCGAAGTGGGAGAAGCGCTGGCAAAGCTTCATCTCGCCGGACAGGATTATAAAACGCGCCGTGTGAATGCGCTCTCTGTGCAAGGCTGGCGGCCGCTTTTTGATGCCGCAAAAAACCTTGCCGATTTCGTGACGCCGGGACTAAGCGACGCGACGGCTGCGTCGCTTCAGGCTTTGGAAGCAGAATGGCCCAAGGATTTACCGCAAGGCGTGATTCATGCCGATCTCTTCACTGACAATGTGTTTTTCTTGAAAGACAAACTCTCGGGCGTGATCGATTTCTATTTCGCCTGCTCGGATTTTCTCGCTTATGATTTGGCGATCTGCCTCAATGCCTGGTGTTTTGAACTTGATGGTTCATTCAACATCACCAAAGGCCAAGCGATGATTGCGGGCTATCGCGCCATTCGCGATCTTGAACCGCGCGAAGTTGAAGCGCTGCCGGTGTTATGCCGTGGCGCGTCTTTACGCTTCATGCTCACACGCCTTGTTGATTGGTTGAATGTTCCGCCGGGCGCTCTCGTGCGTCCGAAAGATCCGCTCGAATATTATCGCAAGCTTCGCTTTTTTGAAGCGTGCCGCAATGCGCGTGATTACGGCTATTAGCAATGACGAGCGAAGGGACTCCTAAACGTGTGACTCTGTTCACTGATGGCGCGTGCTCGGGTAACCCGGGACCGGGCGGTTGGGGCGTTCTGATGATTTATGGCGAGACACGAAAAACGCTCAATGGTGGAGAAGCGAAAACAACCAATAATCGTATGGAATTGACGGCGGCTATACAAGCGCTTGAAAGCCTCACGCGGCCTTGCTCAGTCGATCTTTACACAGACAGTCAGTATGTGCGCCAAGGCATCACACAATGGATGCATGGGTGGAAACGCAATGGTTGGAAGACAGTCGATAAAAAGCCTGTGAAAAATGCCGACCTCTGGCAAAGGCTTGATGATGTTGTCAAACGACATACTGTCGAATTTCATTGGGTGAAGGGCCATGCGGGTCATCCTGAGAATGAAGAAGTCGATCAGCTTGCGCGTGACGGTATGGCGCCTTTCAAAAATTCGTCATCCGAATAAAATAAACGATCTTTGATGTTTACCACCTTAACGCATCCTTTTTTAAAATTTCGACTCGGCCGCAATGAGGATGGCGCCGGCATGGGAAAATTGATCGCTCGCATTTTTGCAGATTACGAGAATTGTCCTTTTCTGCCGCATGAATTTCCTGAGCTTGAAGCACCCGCCGATTTTTATCGGGGCAAGAAAAAAGGCGAACTCTGGATTCTTGAAAATCCACGCGCGGAGGCTTTGTTTCCCGTTGCGGGCTCCATCGCGATCACACCGACCTTTGAGCAAAAGCGTTTTGAATTGTTCAAAATCTATCTCGCGCATGAATTTCGGGGACAAGGTCTTTCACAATTCATGCTGGACACTGCGCTTGATCATGCGCGTGCGCAACACGCAAGTGAAGTGATGTTATGGACCGATACACGTTTTCATGCCGGTCATCGCTTTTATGAAAAAGCAGGCTTTAAGCGTGTGGCCGGTATTCGCCAATTGCATGATGCAGCTGAGACTTTTGAATATGGCTATCGATTAGCTCTGAACACGAGTAAGGATCGATGATGGATAAAAATCATCACGATCTTTCAATTGGTCCGGTTCTTCTGGCAATTGCCGCGGTCTTTTTCTTCACCGCGCTTGATGGCATCGCAAAAGATTTCGGGTCACGCCATTCAACGATTGATGTTGTGTCCATCCGTTATTTGAGCGGGCTCATATGGTCCGCAGTTGTCGCTGCCTTTTATCGCCCGCCATGGCCTTCCACCGAGATGGTGAAAGCACATTCCATTCGTGCTTTCTTTTATGCGGGAACGAGTTTTCTCTTTTTCTACGCGATCAGCGTGTTGCCAATGGTTGAAACCATGGTCTTCACTTATATCGCGCCGATTTTCATGGCGATATTTGGTCGTGTATTGTTGAAGGAAAAGGTTCCGGCCTCCACCGCGCTTGCTATTTTTCTCTCTTTTATCGGCATTCTCGTGATCGCGTTCGGCAAAGGATTTTCGCTCGATCATTTGCAAGGCAGCATGCTTGGAATCATCGCCGCACTCGGATCAGCGGGAACTTATGCGCTCGCCAATGTTCTTCTCCGCGCCCGCGCGGGCGATGATACTATCGCCGGTGTGGTGGTGTTGCAAAACATCCTCGCCTCGACGCTTGTTTTGCCTTTCTCCTTTTTGATTGGCGACCCCATCGGGGCGTTGCGGTCGGAATGGATGCTCGGCCTCGCCATGGGCGCGCTCGGCACCATCGGCCAATTCATGATGGCGACCGCACTTCACCGCGCGCCCGCCGCCCGCATCGGCACGGTCGAATATACGAACATCATCTGGGCAACCCTCATTGGCATCTTCATCTTTCAGGAATGGCCGCATTGGACGGTCTATGCCGGTGCGGTGCTGATCATTGCCGGCTCGTTCCTGCTTCTGAAGGCCAAAAAGAGCTGAATTTTTAATAACTTAGCCCCGCGCTTGGTAAATCGAGCAAAATTTTGCCGCGCGCGCCTTGACTCACCGAGAGCCTCTCCCTATTTCTCTAGACGGGCCGCTAGCACTCGTAGAAACTGAGTGCTAGTAGGCGTCAAAAACGGGCTCGCCCCGACAACAGTTTCAACGGACCAAATCTGAAGGAAATATTACATGAAATTCCGTCCGCTTCATGACCGCGTGGTCGTCCGCCGCCTCGATTCAGAGGAAAAGACCAAGGGCGGCATCATAATCCCCGATACCGCCAAGGAAAAGCCGCAAGAAGGTGAAGTCGTCGCCGTCGGCAATGGCGCTCGCGATGAAACCGGCAAACTCGTCCCCCTCGATCTAAAGAAGGGTGACAAGGTTCTGTTCGGCAAATGGTCGGGCACTGAAGTCAAGATCGACGGTCACGAACTCCTCATCATGAAGGAGTCTGACATTATGGGCGTGATCGGCAAGTAAGCCGAACTGCTCTCGTTCTTTGATCACACTCATTTAAGGAAGCTATATCATGGCTGCTAAACAAGTATTTTTCTCCTCCGATGCACGCGACAGAATGTTGCGCGGCGTCGACATCCTCGCCAATGCGGTGAAGGTCACGCTCGGCCCGAAGGGTCGTAACGTTGTTCTCGACAAGTCATTCGGCGCCCCGCGCATCACGAAAGACGGTGTGACAGTCGCGAAAGACATCGAGCTTGATGACAAGTTCGAAAATATGGGCGCACAGATGCTGCGCGAAGTCGCGTCAAAGACGAACGACATCGCTGGCGACGGCACCACAACGGCAACCGTTCTCGCACAAGCCATCGTTCGTGAAGGCGTGAAATATGTCACCGCCGGCATGAACCCGATGGATTTGAAGCGCGGCGTCGACATGGCAACGGAAGTCGCCATCAAGGACATTCAGGCTCGCGCGAAGAAAGTGAAGTCCTCGAGCGAAGTCGCTCAGGTCGGCACAATCTCGTCCAATGGTGATGCGCTCATCGGCAAGATGATTGCCAATGCGATGCAGAAGGTTGGCAATGAAGGCGTGATAACGGTTGAAGAAGCCAAGACAGCAGAAACCGAAGTGGATATCGTTGAAGGTATGCAATTCGATCGCGGCTATCTTTCGCCATACTTCATCACAAATGCGGACAAGATGACCGTCGAACTCGACGATCCCTACATCCTCATTCACGAGAAGAAGCTTTCTTCGCTCCAGGCCATGCTCCCGGTTCTCGAAGCCGTTGTGCAGACCGGCAAGCCACTCCTTATCATTGCGGAAGATGTCGAAGGCGAAGCGCTCGCGACTCTCGTCGTGAACAAACTCCGTGGTGGCCTCAAGGTTGCTGCCGTGAAGGCTCCAGGCTTTGGTGATCGTCGCAAGGCGATGCTCGAAGACATCGCCATCCTCACCTCGGGAGAAATGATTGCGGAAGATCTGGGCATCAAGCTTGAGTCAGTCACACTCACCATGCTCGGCCGTGCAAAACGCGTCCGCATCGACAAGGAAAACACCACGATCATCGACGGTGCCGGCAAGAAGAAGGACATCGAAGGTCGTGTTGCGCAGATCAAGGCGCAGGTTGAAGAAACAACCTCCGACTATGATCGTGAGAAGCTTCAAGAGCGTCTTGCGAAGCTCGCAGGCGGCGTCGCGGTGATCCGCGTCGGTGGTGCGACAGAAGTAGAAGTGAAGGAAAAGAAGGACCGCGTTGATGACGCGTTGAACGCAACCCGCGCTGCCGTTGAAGAAGGCATTGTTCCGGGCGGCGGCACGGTTCTCCTTCGCGCGAAGGCTGCGGTGCAGGCGTTGAAGAGCAAGAATGATGACGTGCAAGCGGGCATCAACATTGTCTTGAAGGCGCTCGAAGCCCCGATCCGTCAGATCGTCGAGAACGCTGGCGTTGAAGGCTCGATCGTTGTCAACAAGATCCTCGAGAACAAGTCGCAGACATTTGGCTTCAATGCGCAGTCGGAACAATATGTCGACATGCTCGAAGCCGGTATAGTTGACCCTGCAAAGGTTGTTCGCACAGCGTTGCAGGATGCGTCTTCAGTTGCAGGTCTCTTGATCACGACCGAAGCGATGATCGCCGAATTGCCGAAGGATAAGCCTGCAATGCCGATGGGCGGCCCAGGCGGCGGTATGGGCGGCGGCATGGACTTTTAAGAAGTCCAAAGCCGGCCTCCCATCATTAAAAAAGTGAAAATCTGGCAAGCCAGACTTTCATGGCGGCGGCAAGGACTTCTAAGAAGTCCAAAATCGGCCTCTCAAAAATAAAGGGCGCTCGCAAGGGCGCCCTTTTTGTTCATCATTGCGAGGGGCAAAGCGACTCGGCAATCCAAGGAATGATATAGGAAAAGAATGGATTGCCACGTCGGCTCTTCGAGCCTCCTCGCAATGACGGTTTAAGAGCTTGAACATTTTGAAAAGCGCTAATTCATCCCCAATATCCTACGTTCAAGTTTGTTCATAAGCGCAACAGCTTCGGTATGTGCGTCCTCGAGCATCGAGCAAAATAAATTGGCGGCAGTGAGAATGGCGTGATCGCGATCTTCGCCGAAATTCACTTCATCGTGCAAGGCGACCATCACGCAGGCCAAAGAAAGCGCGAAATTTTGCAGCGCGTTTTGAAATGTCATGGGTTGAGTGAAATCGATTTGCGGCTTTTCCATCCCCCGTCACTCCCTAGAAAAGAAAATGGCGCCAGCGCAATGCGCGCTGATGCCGGGGTGTTAACAAGCCATCTAGTGATGGCCGCAGCGCTTTTAGCTTTGCAGCCTGGACATAACGCCGCCACCCCGACGTGAAAGCACGTCAGGGCAGTTTGGTGTCGGCAGATGCTCTGCCGGACTAGATGAGGTTGTTAAGTCCCGAGTCATGATGTGCATGACCTAAGGGAAAGACTATCAGCCTCGCACCAAAACACAAACCCTGACGCGATCATCGCGGAGGGGTGATCTAAGCATCGCGCGGTGGATACAGCTTTAAGTTGAAGTGTTGGATTTTAGGGATCGCTTTGCTCACGTTCCCAATCACGAATTTTCACTTACCCCTTAAATCCAATCGTCACATCTGCGTCGTCAGATCCGGCGGGAAGCGTGAAGCCTTGGTCGATGAAGCGGAATTGGGTTTGATTTTCATCGGCGGGAATTGTCGTTTTCAGCGTGAAGGTCTTTGTCGCGACCACTTTGTCGTTCTTGGTCGCGGTCACAACGAGCGGTGCTGAAACGCCACCGGGCTTGCCTGCCTTGCCGATAACGGCGATGCCCTCAACACCAATCTTCATGACAATTGCACCGTTTTTACCCGCCGAACATTCACGCGCCACATCGCGAAGTGAAAATTGGAAACTCACATCGCTGCCTTTGCCTTGACGCAGGGTGGAACCGCCCTCGCTAATTTCAACTTTGGGGCAGGGGACTTCCGGTTCCGGTGCGGCCGCTGTGACTTGCGGCGCGGGTTCGGTCTTTTGAGCCGCGAACCAATTCGAAAATAATGACGAGCCGCCCGCGGTGCCGCTCGGGCTTTGCGATCCGCCTGAACTCATGCAACCCGCGAGGCCAAGCGAGAGGAGGGCGGCCAAACACAGGGAACGCGACGAGGTGAAATTCGTCAGAGAGAAATTCATGGGGTCGTCTCCAAAAATTGTCGTGCCTAGAGATTGGGAGGTCAGGGCAGTCTTGCAAGCCCATTGGCGAAGCCCGCGAGCGGGATGGGTAGGCCAGTCCCTTCGCTGGGCGTCGGGAAAATGATGAAGAGCGCCGTCGAGCCGGTGCTGAAGCGGCCGATCAGGCCTTCATCCATGGCGACTTCGGCCATACAGCCATTGACGAGACACCGCATAAAGCCAGTTTTGCCGATGTCTATGCTATCAATGCGAAGTGCGAGACCTGCCGGTAAAATGATGCCCAAAGGAGCGACAACTCGCAAAAGATACCCTCCTTCGGGAGCTTTCACGACCAACACAACGAGTTGGAGATCCGGTTTGCCCTCGGCATAGACATTTTGAACGAGGGCACATTGTTCTACCGTTGAGCCCGGTTGCACGTCGCAACGCAGTGCCCATTCGCCATAAATGCCGCGGATGGCAGGGTCTTGCGCCGGCGGATTTGAGGCGACGCTCGGAAGGGTCGGGCACAGAGCTAAGGGGACAAGAAATGCCCCCCTCAACCAGATTTTAGCCATGGTTTACCCCCGCCTTTGGCGTTTCCTACAGTTTATATGTCACCTAAGTCGGTGCGGCCGACCCTGTCAAACCATGTACCTAAAAATAGGTTTATTTTGTCGCATCTCCTATGACTTTCGCATGAAAACGCACAGATTAGCCGCTGTGGATGTTGCACGTTTTCCCTGTTTATGATTGTAAGACGCGGCGGCACAATCCGGACTGAGGAGTCGGTATGGCTTTTCCCGTTCGTGATCCGAGAATGAGACGCATCCCGCGTTTGGATGGAGAAAACACGATCATGACCCGTTGGACTTTCGGCGCCACGCTCGTCGTTCTGCTGTCGGCCTGTTTTGCAGGTGCGGCTTTCGCCGGAACTGGTCAGCCCTCGCCATGGCAGATAAATATGCAAACACCTGTCACAGAGATTGCCCAGTTTTTGGGAACGCTCCACGACAGTGTGAACATTGTGATCACGGTGATCGCTGCCTTTGTTTTCTTGCTACTTGCGATTGTGGTTTTCCGTTTCAATGAGAAGGTCAATCCGGTTCCGTCGAAGACAACTCATCACACCGGATTTGAAATCGCCTGGACGCTCATTCCTGCGTTGATCTTGGTTGGTATCGCGATCCCGTCTTTCCGTCTTTTGACGATGCAGGTTCAGTTGCCGAAGGCCGACATCACTGTGAAAGCGGTCGCGCATCAGTGGTATTGGTCTTACGAATATACGGAAGATCAGGGCGGCGGTTTCGCCTTTGATTCTTATATGCTCTCCCCTGAAGATGCAGTTAAGGCCAATCAGCCTGCGCTTCTGGCGGTTGATAATGAATTGGTGCTACCCGCTGGCAAAACAATAGTTGTTCAAGTTGTCGGCGCAGACGTCATTCATAATTTCGCAATTCCGTCCTTCGGCGTGCGTATGGATGCGGTGCCGGGTCGTTTGAATCAGACTTGGTTCAATACCGATCGTGAGGGCATGTATTACGGCCAGTGCTCGCGTTTGTGCGGCGCTAATCATGCCTATATGCCGATTGCGGTTCGTATTGTGAGTGCAGAAAAATATGCGGCATGGCTTACGGAAGCGAAAAAGAAATTTGCTTCGAAGGATGTAAAACCTGTCGCGCTTGCGGCTAATGAATAATTCAATTGAGTGAAGCCGGGCGACGACCATCGCCGCTTTGTTGCAATAATGGATCCTTAGGAATAAATGAATGGCACAGGCAGCGACATTAAATGCGACTCAAGAAGGTAATCCGACGGGTTGGAAGCGTTGGGTTATGTCGACCAATCACAAAGACATCGGTACGATGTATTTGTTTTTCGCGATTATCGCGGGTTTGGTTGGGGGCTTCCTCTCCATTGCTATGCGTCTCGAGCTTCAAGAGCCGGGCCTTCAATATTTCACCAATCCGCAAACCTATAATGTGTTCGTGACGGGTCACGGCCTCATCATGGTGTTCTTTGTCGTCATGCCTGCTCTTATCGGCGGCTTTGGTAACTGGTTCGTGCCTTTAATGATTGGCGCGCCTGACATGGCGTTCCCGCGCATGAACAATATTTCGTTCTGGTTGTTGCCCGCAGCGTTAGGCCTGTTGATCATCTCGCTCTTCGTTGAAGGAGCTCCGGGTTCAGATGGTTTCGGTGGCGGTTGGACAGTGTATCCTCCGCTCGCAACCATGGGTCATCCGGGTCCTGCGCTTGATTTCGGTATTCTCTCGCTCCACTTGGCGGGTGCGTCTTCCATTCTTGGTGCGATCAATTTCATTACAACGATTTTGAATATGCGCGCGCCGGGCATGACTATGCATAAGATGCCCCTTTTTGCCTGGGCGATTCTTGTCACGGCATTCCTGCTTCTTCTCTCGCTTCCGGTTCTCGCCGGTGCGATCACGATGTTGTTGACGGACCGCAATTTCGGCACGGCCTTCTTTGATTCGGCCAATGGCGGTGATCCGATCCTCTATCAACATCTCTTCTGGTTCTTCGGTCACCCAGAAGTTTACATCATGATTTTGCCGGGTTTCGGCATGATCAGCCACATCATCTCGACCTTCTCGAAGAAGCCGATCTTCGGCTATCTTGGCATGGCTTATGCGATGGTGGCTATTGGCGCTGTTGGCTTCATCGTGTGGGCGCACCACATGTATACAGCGGGCCTCGCACTCAATACGCAGCGTTATTTCATGTTTGCCACTATGGTGATTGCGGTACCAACGGGCGTGAAAATTTTTTCGTGGATTGCGACGATGTGGGGTGGTTCGATCCGCTTCACTGCGCCGATGCAATGGGCAATGGGTTTTATCTTTCTTTTTACAATAGGTGGTGTGACCGGCATTGTGCTCGCAAATGCGGGCATTGATAGGAATCTTCATAATACTTATTATGTGGTGGCTCATTTCCACTATGTTTTATCGCTTGGTGCGGTGTTCTCGATTTTTGCGGGCTTCTATTATTGGTTCCCGAAAATGTCGGGCCGCATCATTCCGGATTGGATCGGCATTTTCCATTTCTGGGTTGCCTTTGTTGGTTCGAACGTGCTCTTCTTCCCGATGCATTTCACGGGTCTTTCGGGCATGCCGCGTCACTATGTTGACTACCCGGAAGCTTTTGCGGGGTGGAACCGTATCTCCTCCTATGGCTCATACATCTTCGCTGCCGGCTTGCTGATTTTCTTCTATGGCATTTTGCGCGCTTATCTGAGCCCGGTTCGTGCGGTGAATAATCCATGGGGTGAAGGGGCTAAGACGCTCGAATGGACCTTGAGCTCACCACCTCCGCACCATCAATTTGACATGCTGCCGCGTTTCTCTGGAAGCGGTCACTAAGGGAATTCGTGAGGCGGACCTCCGCTCTCGAGGGAATCTTTTTAAATTAATCAGAGCGGGGGCACCCCCGCTCTTTCCCGTTACGGAACAACAACGCTCGCCATGACGATTGCCGCTGAACTTCTTGATCCCGCTTCACCCGCTTATGACGAAGAGCGGCCGACAATCGCTTTCGGCACTGCGCGCGATTACTTCGAACTTTTAAAACCCCGCGTGATGCAGCTCGTGATTTTCACGGCGCTGGTGGGGATGCTCGCATCCCCTGAACCGATCAACCCGATTCTTGGCTTTGCGAGTCTTCTTGCGATTGCCGTCGGTGCGGGCGCGTCGGGCTGTCTCAATATGTGGTATGATGCGAGCATTGATGCGATGATGGCGCGCACATCGACGCGGCCGATTCCTGCAGGCGCAGTGAAGCCCAATGAAGCGCTTGCTTTCGGCATGACGCTCTCTTTCGGATCTGTTTTGTTTTTGGGATTGATTGCGAATTGGCAATCTGCGGCGTTTCTTGCGTTTACGATCTTCTTCTATGTCGTGATTTACACGATGTGGCTCAAACATTGGACTGCGCAAAATATTGTGATCGGTGGTGCTGCGGGCGCGTTCCCGCCGATGATCGGTTATATGGCTGTTACAGGCGATGTGAGCCTCGAGAGCTTTCTCTATTTCCTTTTGATCTTGGTATGGACGCCGCCGCATTTCTGGGCTTTAGCGCTTGTGAAGAGCAATGAATATGCGCGCGCGGGTGTACCGATGTTGCCTGTGGTTGCAGGACCTGATGCCACGCGTTTGCAAATCCTGATCTACTCGCTCGCGCTTATTCCGGTGGGAATGGCGCCGGCGCTGATTTCACACGCCGGATGGATTTATCTCACTGTCGCTACGGCCTTCGGCGTTGTGCTCGCTTATTTTGCCTATGATCTTTATCGCAAACGTGAAGGGGACGAAGGGCGCAAAGCCGCGTTCCGTTTGTTCGGTACATCGATCATCTATTTGTTTGCTCTCTTTGGCGCGCGTCTTGTTGAGCAGCTTCTTCCCTTCATTCCGTGGAGTTTGATGAAATGAGCGGCCCTTCGCATCTGCCCGAATTGACTGAAGAAGAACTTCGCCGCCGCAATGCACGCTCTCGAGCGCTTGGGTGGTTTTTAGGCGCGCTTGTCATTTTGTTTTTCGTTGTCACTATCGCCAAACTTGGTGGCAATGTTTTGAACCGTCCGATCTGATCCATGTCTGAAGCGCCATCCCCTCGCATTGCTTCCAATCGCACAACGCTGATCGCGTGCGTTGCGCTTGTGGGTGTGATGGTGGGCGCGGCCTATGCGGCGGTTCCGCTTTATCGGCTCTTCTGCCAATTGACGGGCTTTGGCGGTACGACACAGGTGGCAAGTGTCGCACCCGAGAATGCCTTGGCGCAAAGTATTTCGGTTCGTTTTGATGCGAATGTTGCGCCAGGTTTACCTTGGACATTCAAGGCGGAAACGCAGGTGACGACTTTGAAGATCGGTGAGACCGCAACGATTTTCTACAAGATCACAAATAATGCGGCGGAACCCGTGACCGCGCAGGCGACTTATAATGTCCAGCCTGATTTGGCCGGGGCCTATTTCAACAAGCTGCAATGTTTCTGCTTCACGGATCTCACATTGAAGCCCGGCGAAACGCTTGATGTGCCCGTCGTCTTTTTCGTCGATCCGGCGCTCGTGACCGACAAAGACATCGCCACCCTCGATACAATCACGCTTTCCTACACATTCTTCCCGTCCAAGAGCCGGAAAACACCGGTCGCGGAGTTGACAGAACCGCCCAAACCGCAACTGTAACCCTTGATAGAGTGGGCGTCCGCAAGAAGGGCCCCGAAGAAGACCGGAGATCTAGCTATGGCCGACGCGCATGCAAGAAACCACGATTACCACATCGTCGATCCGAGCCCTTGGCCGTTTGTAGGCTCGGTCAGCGCCTTCATTTTCGCGGTTGGCGCGATCATGACCATGAAGGGTATGCATATCGGTTCGTTGAAAGCTGGTCCGATCATTTTCACGGTCGGTGTTCTTGGCATTCTCTACACGATGCTTTCCTGGTGGTCGGACGTCATCAATGAAGCCGAGCATAAGGGCAATCATACCCGAGTTGTGCAGATGCATCATCGGTACGGCATGATCATGTTCATCGCCTCCGAAGTGATGTTCTTCGTGGCGTGGTTCTGGGCCTTCTTCGACTCAAGCATTTATGCTGGTGAAGAAAAGGCTTTCTTGCGTCATGCGTTCACAGGCGGTCACTGGCCGCCGATAGGCATCGAAGTGTTCGATCCTTGGCATTTGCCGCTTCTCAACACACTCATTCTTTTGACATCGGGAACAACGGTGACATGGGCGCATCACGCGCTTCTCCATAATGATCGTCAGGGTTTGAAGCAGGGCCTATGGTTGACGGTTATTCTCGGCCTCGTCTTCACCTGCGTGCAGGCTTATGAATACGCGCATGCGCCGTTCTCGTTCGGCGGTCATATTTACGGCGCGACCTTCTTTATGGCGACCGGCTTTCACGGCTTCCATGTGATCATCGGAACGATCTTCTTGGCAGTGTGCTTGCTGCGCGCCTCGAGAGGTCATTTCACGCCGAAGCAACATCTCGGTTTCGAATTTGCTGCTTGGTACTGGCACTTCGTTGACGTTGTGTGGCTCTTCCTCTTCGTCTCCATCTATCTTTGGGGATCGAATTGGGGTGCTGCGTTCCACGGCCACTAAGAACGGCGAAAGAAAATTTGAAGGGGCGGTTTTGGCCGCCCCTTTTTCATTTCCGAAAGGATTTTTTTTATGACAGCTTCTGTTCCCTCGCATGGTGATGCCGGTATCATGGCGGGGATCAAAGGCCGTTGCCCGCGTTGCGGGGAAGGGCATTTATTCGCGGGCTTCATTGACCTTGCGCCGCGTTGTGATGCGTGTGGCCTTGATTATTCTTTCGCGGATTCAGGCGATGGTCCGGCAGTGTTTATCATGCTGATTGCGGGCGCGATTGTTGTTGGCACCGCTTTGATTATTGATGCGAATTATGAGCCGCCTTTGTGGCTTCTGGGAGCAATTTTTTTTACCGCTTACAGTGATTGTCTCGCTCGGTCTTTTGCGACCGCTTAAAGGCTGGCTGATTGCTTCGCAATATCGCCACAAAGCCGAGCAAGGACAGCTTGAACGCTAAGTTCCGATCGTGATTTTTTCAAAGAGGTTTTTGTTGTGCGTCGTCTCATTCTTCCCGCGATTGTCTCAGCGATAGCCTTCGTCATTCTATGCGGGCTCGGTATTTGGCAGCTCGAAAGACTCTATGAGAAAGAGGCGCTCTTAAAGCGCATTGATCAATCGCTAAAAACCGATACTATTGCGATGCCGCTCGAGGCTGAATGGCCCGCGTTAAAGCCTGATGATTATTCCTATCGAAAAATCACGGTGAATGGCGAATTTGATCACAAGCATGAAGCGCATCTCTTCGGTTTTATTGTCACCGACAGTAAAGGCGGATCGGCGCCTGGATATTTTGTTTTGACGCCTCTCACGCTTCAGGATGGTAGTCGGGTGATCGTCAATCGCGGCTTCGTTCCCGAAGCGTTGAAAGCGCCTGAGCAGCGCACGCTTGGTCTCATCGAAGGCCAAATCACAATAAGGGGTTTGATGCGGATGCCCGAGCGGCGCGGACTTTTTACCCCGACAGACGATCTCAAAAAAAATATCCGCTTCCTGCGCGATCCCGCTGCAATTGCCGCGTCTTTTGGTTTTGAGCGTGTGGCGCCCTTTATCGTCGATGCTGATTCAACTCCGGTGCCTGGACGCTGGCCGGAGGGCGGGCATACGGTCGTCTCAGTACCGAACAACCATCTTGAATATGCGCTGACCTGGTTTGGTCTCGCGCTCGTCCTTGTCGGGGTCTTTACGGCTTTCGCGCTGAAAGCCCGCAAGGCCTAGACCTTGCCGCTTGCCAGAGGCGCCTTTCTGTTTCTAAAGAAGATCAAATTTCATCAAGGAAACGCTGCCCGTGTCCCGCCCTGCCATGATCCATCACTCTACCCGCGGTGAAGCGCTAGCGCTCGGTTTCTCGGATGCGTTGCTCGCGGGCCTTGCGCGTGATGGCGGTCTTTATTGGCCGAAAACCTTTCCGACTTTGACTGACGCAGCGATTTCGGATTTTGCCGGACTTCCTTATGCCGACATCGCCAATCGTGTCATCAGCCTCTATGCCGATGACATTGCGTCTGAACCGCTTTCAAAGATGATCCATGAAGCCTATGCGACGTTCAGGCATCCCTCTGTTTGTCCGCTTGTTGAAATCGACACCAGTCTTTTTGTGCTCGAACTTTTCCATGGTCCGACACTCGCATTCAAAGATGTGGCGATGCAATTACTCGGACGCTTGATGGACCACGTGCTTGCTTTGCGCAATGAGCGTGCCACGATTGTGGGTGCAACATCAGGTGATACCGGTGGTGCGGCGATTGATGCCTTCAAAGGCTTAAACCGCGTTGATATGATTATCCTCTATCCGCAAGGTCGCGTGAGCGAGGTGCAACGCCGTCAGATGACAACTGTGGATGCTCCGAATGTTCATGCCGTTGCGGTTGATGGTACATTTGATGATTGTCAGGCTTTGGTAAAAGCGATGTTCAATCATCATGCGTTTCGTGATCGCTTGAAATTATCCGGTGTGAATTCGATCAATTGGGCACGTATTGTCGCGCAGATTGTTTATTATTTTTCTGCGGGTGTGTCTTTGGGCGCACCGCATCGGAAAATTTCATTCGCTGTACCAACCGGAAATTTTGGTGATATTCTTGCGGGCTATGTGGCGAAGCTTATGGGCTTACCCGTGGGGCGTTTGTCGGTCGCGACCAACGAGAATGATATTCTCGCGCGTGCGCTTTCTACGGGTCGCTATAAAATGGCAGGCGTGGTTGCGACAAGCTCACCTTCGATGGACATTCAGATTTCATCAAATTTTGAGCGGCTCCTTTATGAAGTGATGGGGCGCGATGCCGGCGCGTTGCGCAACATGATGGCGACGTTGCAACAATCAAAATGCTTTACGATTCCCTCGTCAGCTCTTGATCTGATGCGACGTGATTTTACCGCGTTGCGTGCGGATCGCGCGGCAGTTGATGATGAAATGAAACAGACATGGCGGCGCGCCGGTTATATTCTCGATCCGCATACGGCGATTGGTGTGAAAGCCGCGCGCGCGTTGCTTAAAGAAGATCGCGCGACGCCAGTCGTCGCATTAGGCACGGCGCATCCTGCAAAATTTCCTGATGCCGTGAAAGCTGCAACAGGTGTTCTTCCGGCTTTGCCGGAGCATCTTGCTGATCTCATGTCGCGGAAAGAACGCGTGACAGAATTGCCGAATGATCAAGCGAAGATCGAAGCCTTCATCATCGCGCATGCTCGCTCGGGTCGGGAGTAAAAGCTGTGAGCGTCTCTGATCGTACGGAGAATGTTCGTGTCACAATGCTTGAAAACGGTCTGCGTGTGGTGAGTGAAACCATGCCCGGTCTCGCGACTGTGGCGATGGGCATTTGGAGTGGCGCGGGTTCGCGTCATGAACGCGCGGAAGAGCAAGGCCTCGCGCATCTTCTCGAACATATGGCGTTTAAAGGCACAACGCGCCGCAATGCTTTGCAGATTGCTGAAGAGATCGAAGCCGTCGGCGGCGAAGTGAATGCTGAAACAAATACAGAATATACAGCCTATTACGCGCGCACGCTCGGACCGGACATGCCTTTGGCGGTTGATATTCTCACCGATATCCTCGCCGATCCCGCATTTGATACAACGGAACTCGCGCGTGAAAAAGAAGTGATCTTGCAAGAAATCGGCGCTTATGAAGATACGCCCGATGAAGTCGTTTTTGATATGGTGATGGAAACGGCTTTTGCAGGCGCACCGATTGGACGCCGGATTCTTGGAACGCCGAAAACGGTTCGTTCGCAAAATCCGAAAACTATGCGCGGCTTTATGGATCGCACCTATCGTTTGCCGTCAATGGTCGTTTCAGCAGCAGGTGCAGTTGATCATGAAGCTTTGATTCATGAAGTGGGATCTCGCTTAAAAGGCTTTGCACGTGATCAAGCCCCTGCGCCGGAGGCAGCGCTTTACACGGGAGGCGACAGCCGCCGTGTGAAATCATTGGAACAAGCCCATCTTGTTTTTGGTTTTGATGCGCCTTCATGGCGCGATCCTGATCATTACGCGATGCATGTGTTTTCCAATATCCTTGGCGGGGGCATGTCATCGCGACTCTTTCAAGAAGTGCGGGAGAAGCGTGGTCTTTGTTATGAGATTTATTCTTTCTTTTCGCCATTCTCTGATTCTGGATTCTTTGCGATTTATGGTGGCACGGGTGAAATGCAGCTCGCTGATTATACGCCGCTTGTTCTTGATACCCTTTGTGAAGCCACAAAATCTGTGACCATGGCTGAAGTTTCTCGCGCCAAGGCGCAGATGAAAATGTCTCTGCTTACGGCGCTGGAATCACCTGGCCGTCGCGCTGAACAAATGGCGCGGCACATGCTCGCTTATGGTCGCGTCTTGCCGCGTAACGAAATGGTCTCGATGATTGACGTGATCACCATTGATGATGTGTGCCGCGTGGCCTCGCGCTCCTTGAAAGCGCCACCAACTATTGCCGCCATTGGCCCTATCAAGCCGTTGATGTCGATCGATGCGATGGTCGCGCGGCTTGGCACGCCTGCGCCGAAGATGAATTAGGCGCAGATGACATGGCGCTCTTTGCCCGCTCCGATCGCGCCCGCGCTGTAAATCCGCTTCGGGGTGGCGATCTTCTTCTTCGTCTTCCGGTGATGGATGATTTTCCGGCTTGGGCGCGTTTGCGCGCCGAGAGCCGTGCATTTCTCACACCATGGGAGCCAAGCTGGCGGGACGATGATTTGACCCGTAGCGCTTTTCGCTTGCGTTATTTCAATCCGGAAGATCGTGACATTCTCTATCCGTTTTTCATTTGTGACGCGGCGAGCGGTGCACTTTTGGGCGGGATCAGCTTCGGCAATGTCAGGCGTGGAGTCGCTCATTCCGGTATGATGGGCTATTGGATGGGCGCCCCCCATGCGGGGAAGGGAATCATGACCCGCGCCGTACCCTTGGCGCTGAGGCTTGCTTTTGGTCCTATGGGGCTTCGGCGGGTTGAGGCTGGTTCTTTACCTCGAAACACCGCCTCAATCCGTGTTTTGGAGGCGAATGGCTTCCAGCGCGAGGGATATGCGCGGCAATATCTCTGCATCAACGGCGTTTACGAGGACCATGTCCTCTACGCCCGGCTGGAAGATGATCCGCCGGTGTGACCCCGAAATTAGGCTTTCGGTTTACCTTTCCCCCTGCCTTGCGATAGGGTGCCGCCTCTAAGAGGGAGCCTCCTTAATTTGATCCTCCGCGCCTTCATTTTAAGCTTCGTTCTCTGCGGCGCGGCCCTCTTTTTTTCAGGACCAGCGCGCGCGCTTGATCTCGTCGTCATTCATGATGAGGCGGATACGCTTGATCTGTTGCCGAGCCTTGATCGGCATCGTTCGAGCGGTGACGAAATCCAGATTTCTACCGCGCCCGGGGCAGACGGCATTGTGCGTCGCATTGCCGTGAAGGCGAAAAACACAGGCAGCCAACCGGATTGGATCGTCTTCGCGCTTCGGAATGATACGGACAAAACTTTGGTGCGCTGGTTTGTGGCGCCGCATCAAAGATTGATCGGTTCCGGGGTCATCTGGCCTGATCTTGGTGCCTCACGTATTGCCAATCTCACAGCGAGCCAAGGCTCATCACCCGAACGTGTGCCCAACACGGAAGCCGATATTTTTCAATTAACACTTGAACCCGGTGCGTCCGTTACATTCGTCGCAGAACTTGCAACACTAAATTTACCCGAACTCACTTTATGGTCGCCTGAAATCTATAAAGACACCGCGAATGGTTTGACCTTTTATCGCGGCATCATCACCGGCATCATTGGACTCTTGGCGCTGTTTCTCACCGTCTTGATGCTCATTCGTGGCACATTGATTTTTCCTGCCGCCGCACTTCTTGCCTGGGCTGTGGCTGCCTATGTGGCCGTTGATTTTGGTCTTCTGGGTCTCGTACTTTCGGTTTCACCAGAAGCCGAACGCATCTATCGCGCCGGAGCCGAAGCGGTTCTCGCCGCTACTTTGATTGTGTTTTTGTTCTCCTATCTCGATCTTAATCGCTTGCGCATTCATTACAGCCAGATTGCGATGGTCTGGCTCATTTTTCTTGCTACCTTATTTGCGATTATCTTTGTTGATCCGGCAGTGGCCGCGGGACTCGCGCGGTTGTCGATTGCGGGCGTCGCCATTTTTGGATTTTTACTCATTGTCTACCTCGCGACCCATGGGCAAGCCCGTGCTATTCTGCTCATTCCAACATGGATCATTTTGTTTGCGTGGGTCACGGCGGAAGGCTTCACACTTCTTGGCCGTGTGAGTGGTGATATTGCGCCGCATTCATTGATCGGCGGACTTGTGCTGATCATTTTGTTGATCGGATTTACGGTCACGCAACACGCGTTTTCCGGATCGGGACTCGTTGGCGCGGAATTGGCTGACGCCTCACGCAAAGCGCTCGCGCTCACGGGTGCGGGCGATATCATTTTCGATTGGGATTTGCAGCGCGATCAAGTGAGTGTTGGCGCGGAAGCGGAAGCAGTGCTCGGTTACCCGACCGGATATCTTGCCGGCACTTCGCACGAATTTATCGAACATCTTAATCCCGCAGACCGCGATCCGTTTTCAACCGCGGTTGATCGGATTTGCCATGAAAGACGCGGTCGGCTTTCGAGCGATATTCGTATTAAAGCCGATGATGGTCATTATCACTGGTTCCGTTTACGTGCGCGTCCTGTTGTGGGTGAAGGTGGAACGGTTCTGCGTTTGATGGGCACACTCTCAGACGTGACCGATTCACGGTTGACCGAAGAGCGTTTGTTGAATGATGCGATCCATGATGGATTGACCGGACTTCCCAATCGCCGCCTTCTGCTTGATCGCATTGATACGATGCTGCATTTGATGCGTGCGGGCGAAGCGTTACGGCCAACCGTTGTCATAATCGATATTGATCGTTTTCATGAAACCAATACATCGCTGGGATTAAGTGGTGGCGACGCTTTGCTTCTTGCCGTCACACGCCGCCTTGTGCGCCTTGTGCAACCGCAAGACGGTTTAGCGCGTATTGGCGGTGATCATTTTGCCATTCTTCTTCTTTCCGAAAAAGATCCCGCACCAATCACCGCGTTAGTCGATCAAATCCGTAAGACATTGTCCGCGCCAATATCTGTGAGCGATCGTGAAGTGAATTTCACCGTCTCCATTGGTATCGCCTTGCCGGATCAACGCGTTGAGACGAGCGCGGATCTTTTGCTGCGCAATGCCGAGATAGCGGTCGCTCATGCGAAAAAACTGGGCGGCGATCGGATTGATGTGTTCCGTCCCTCGATGCGCGCGCAATCAAGTGAAAGATTGGCGCTTGAAATTGATCTGCGCTCGGCGATTTTGCACAATCAGATTTTTGTAACCTGGCGTCCGGTTGTCCGCTTGGCGGATCGTTCAATCGCAGGTTTCGAGGCAGTAGCAATTTGGGATCATCCGGATCATGGCGTGTTGAGCCAAGATGCATTTATGGAACTGGCAGAGAGCGCCGAACTTATCGGTTCGCTCACAAATTTCATTCTTGAGCAGACGCTCAATGAATTGAGTGTCTGGCATAAATTGCTTGAAACCGATCCGTTGCTCTACACCATTCTTCCCGTGTCGAATGCGATGCTTGAGCGCGGAGATTTCTTGCGTGATGTCAAAGCCGCACTGGCGCGCGCTCCCGTTTCACGCGGAACATTGCGCGTTGAAGTGTCTGAAACCTATCTTATGGATCATCCCGAACATGCGGTACATGTTTTAAATGGACTTGCAGATATCGGCACCGGTATTGCCATCGGTGATTTTGGTCATGGCTATTCATCGCTCGGTTATCTCGAGCGTTTCCCCTTTGGTGCGATCCGTCTTTCGCGCGCGGTGACGCGACCCGATCCTTCAGGAGTAAGGCCCGCGATCTTACGTTCGGTTGTAACACTCGCGCATGATTTGGATGTCGAATTGATCGCGGATGGGTTGGAAACAGAATCGGACGCGATTCAATTTGTGCAATTGGGGTTTGGCTTGGGGCAGGGCGCCACTTTCGGCCCAGCCATGACGGCGAAAGAAACGCGTAAACTCATTAAAGGGTGAGTTGAACTTGTCTTAAGCGTGCCCCGCAACGGAAGACAGCATCGCCGGATTTACACCAATCAAAGAGAGTGCCCGCGCGTATTTTGTTTCGTGATCGCGATCAAACAAAATGTCTTGACGGGCGGGGCAAAGGATCCATCCATTATCGCCCAATTCACTTTCAAGTTGCCCGGCACCCCAGCCGGCATAACCCAATGCAAACGCCGCTTCATCAGGCCCTTCGCCTTTTGCAATTGCTTGCAGAATTTCGATACTGGCGGAAAGACGAACATGATCAGACACTGCAACGGATCCATAATCTCTTCGCGCATCTGTTGCATGCAACACAAAACCGCGTGACGTCTCAACGGGCCCGCCGCGCAAAACCGTCATCTCGCGAATATTCGGTGGAATCTGGATGTCTTCGCTTTTCGGCAAGAGATTCAATTGCTGAAGAAGATAGGAAAATTTGATTTCTTCTGCGGGCTTGTTGACGATAAGACCCATTGCGCCTTCCACTGAATGCGCGCAGAGATAAATCACGGTTCGGCTAAATATTTCATCGCCGATGCCCGGGGATGCCACGAGCAATTGGCCTCTGAGAAAAAGCTGATCCGCTTTGTCGATCATTTCGACTCCCTGATCCTTATTTTAGTCTAGCCCGATTTTGTGCTTTTGTGAAACACGCAAAGTTAATTCCATGGTAAAAGAGAAAAGAAGAGAATAAATAGAATTATGAGTTTTTTGCGGACCGTTCTCGGCGCTTTGGGTCTTGCTTTTGTAATGATGACGCCCGGTTTTGGCGCGACCATCGCTGCTGTGCCTGAAGCAAAATTAAACCTTCGAGATGGCGGCGCCCTTGAGGGCGCTACGCGGCTTGCCGGGCTTGAAATCAGTCTTTCCGGCAAAGCGAAAACCTATTGGCGAATGCCGGGCGATTCCGGTCTGCCCCCGTTGTTCGATTGGTCGGGATCGGAAAATGTAAAAGCTGTAGTGGTCGAATGGCCGCGTCCGGAACGGATGCCCGATGCGGCGGGGACGATCCTCGGCTATCGTGGGCAGGTGATTTTTCCTTTGCTTGTGCAAGCGATCGATCCGGCAAAGCCGATCCGCCTTCAAGTCAAACTCGATTTTGGCATCTGCGAGGAGATTTGCGTTCCTCTCGCAGCCGAAGCCTCCCGTCTCTTGAATGAGGGTGGTGATAAAGCCGCGATTGACGCGTTTCGCGCGCTGGTTCCGAAGAAAGGCGCGCTCGGCGCTGCACCCGATCCGCGCTTGCTCTCAATCACGCGCGCGCCCGATGCCGAGGATACATTGCTTGTGGCAACAGGCGCGCCTACAGGCGATCTCGTCCTTGAGGGACCAAAGGGCTGGTATTTCGGCGATGCGGTGCGTGGAGGCGGCTCTGACGCGACACCGGTCTATCGGGTGCGTATTCTCGAAAAGCCGCGCGACGCCGTCCTTGGAGGTCTTAAGCTCATTGTCACATTGCTTGGGGATCAAGCGGCTACAGAGACCGAAGTGACGCTCGACCCGAACGGGGCAATCCGTTAGGCAGGGGCAACGTAAAATCCTCGCGATTCATTTTTCTCCGTTTCAGGAATCTCTTCATGACCATTGCTGTTGGCCAAAGCCTCCCCGAAGTGACATTCCGCATTCCTACAAAAGACGCTCCGTCCGCCCGCACCACGAGCGAGATCTTCAAAGGTAGTCGCGTTGTTTTGTTTGCGGTACCCGGCGCTTTCACGCCCACTTGCCAGAACAATCATTTGCCCGGTTATCTCAAATTCCGTGATCAGTTTTTGGCGAAAGGCATTCATGAGATCGTTGTCGTTTCGGTAAACGATGTTCATGTGATGAAGGCCTGGGCGCAAGCCAATGACGCGTTGGACAAAATTGCATTCTTGGCCGATGGCAGCGCGGAATTCACGAAAGCTGTCGGTCTTGTGCTTGATGCCACCGCTGGTGGCTTGGGCATTCGCTCGCTTCGCTATTCCATGCTAGTTGAAGACGGCGTTGTGAAAATCCTCAATATCGAAGATAGCCCCGGCAATGCCAATATCTCGGGCGCTGCGGCCTTGATCACACAAATCTGATCAACACGCCTTCGGGATCGCGTTTGATGCGGCTTCTTCTCATCGGTTCAGGCGGGCGCGAACATGCGCTCGCCTTGAAACTTTCGCAAAGCTCGAAATGCGATGCTCTTTTCATTGCACCTGGTAATCCCGGCACCGCGCACTGCGGTACCAATGTCGCGCTTGATGTCGCAGGTCATGGCGATGTGATTGCGTTTTGTAAGCGCGAGGCGATTGATCTCGTCATCATCGGTCCTGAAGCGCCATTGGTTGCAGGGCTTGTCGATGATCTTGAGGCGCAGGGCATTAAAGCCTTCGGCCCTTCAAAAGCGGCAGCGCAGCTTGAAGGCTCGAAAGCCTTCACAAAAGAACTTTGTGTCGAAGCGAACATTCCAACTGCCGCTTTCAAACGAGTGTACGATGCGGAAGCCGCGAAAGCGTATATTCGTCAACAGGGCGCACCAATTGTTGTGAAAGCCGATGGTTTGGCGGCTGGCAAGGGTGTTGTGGTTGCTGAAACGATTAAAGAGGCGGAAGTAGCCGTCGATATGATGTTTGGCGGCGCGCTTGGGAAAGCGGGTGCTGAGCTTGTGATAGAAGAATGCTTAATAGGCGAAGAAGCGTCTTTCTTCGCACTTGTTGATGGCACACATTCTTTGGCGTTGGCCTCTGCTCAAGATCATAAACGCGTGGGTGATGGCGATACGGGTCCGAATACCGGCGGCATGGGCGCTTATTCGCCTGCCCCCATTATTGATGAAGCTATGAGCGCTCGTGTGATGCGCGAGATTATTCAGTCAACCGTTGATGCCATGAAGCAGCGCGGCACACCTTTTTGTGGAGTGTTATTCGCGGGCTTGATGATCACAAAAGAAGGGCCAAAGCTTATTGAATATAATACGCGCTTTGGTGATCCTGAATGTGAAGTTTTGATGCCTCGTCTTGAGAGCGATCTTGTTGATCTCATTCTCGCAACTGTTGAAGGTCGCTTGGATCATATCACGCCGCAATGGTCGCATGATGCGGCGCTGACCGTTGTGATGGCCGCGAAAGGTTATCCGGGCACGCCGCAAACCGGCACTGAAATTCATAATGTAGATCAAGCGGCCGCGATGAAAGACGTGACCGTCTATCATGCGGGGACATCCACGCGTGAGGATGGTGCGCTTCTTTCAAAAGGTGGTCGCGTCTTAGCGATCACGGCGCGTGGCGCAACCATCGCAGAAGCACAAAGCCGTGCTTATGAAGCGGTCAAAGTGATTGAATGGCCGGGCGGGTTTTATCGCAAAGATATCGGGTGGCGGGCGATTGCTAAAACGCGCTGAGTCAATGAGTCATGCCAAAAACAAAAACGCCCCGTTGAGACGGGGCGTTTTGAATTTATAAAGAGTTGTTGTCGACTTACGGCAGCGGAGCCGGTTCATCAGAGAGCGAATGCAGGTAGGCGATGATGTCGGCGCGCTTTGCCGGATCTGCAAGACCCGCATAACCCATCGCAGTGCCCTTCAAATAACCTTTAGGATTGGCGATGAAGGCGTCGAGATTGTCATAAGACCATTTCTCGCCCTTGTCGACACGCTCCTTGAGAGCGGCTGAATAATTGAAATCTTCAGCCGAACCTTTAACGCGTTCGACAATGTTCCACAATACAGGGCCGACCTTGTTGGCGGTGCCCTTTTCGAAATTATGACAGGCTGCGCAGGCTTTCACGCCGGCTTGACCGCGCGCTACATCGGCCGTCCTCAGACGAACCGCAATCGGGGCGGCGGCCTCTGCGCTCGCTTCCGCTTTCGGCGCGGCCGCGGTTTCTTCAGCGCCAGGGAGCGCATAACCTTCGACCTTCACCTTGGGGCCGGCAAAAATGAAATCGGCCACGATGCCGGTGCCCATCATAAAGAGCAGGATGCCCAAAACCGCGCCGGAAATCTTGTTAAATTCGAACGAGTCCATTCCGAATCTCCGATAGTCCCACCAAGCAAACCGGACTGGGCGCGCCCAAGCGCGGCCTCTTTTTCCGGACGCATCCGATTACCCGCTTTGCGCCGGTCTTGGCAACTCGTATAAGCGGTTTCTGGGTGATACTTTTTGTCATTCCGCCTCTAAATTCGCACTTCATTCGTCAAAGCAGTCAAAATGTCCGATCCAGTCATCCTTATTCCGGCCCGAATGGCCTCGACCCGCCTGCCGGGAAAGCCTTTGGCCGATATTTGTGGCGAGCCGATGATCGTCCATGTCTGGCGTCGCGCGCAGGAAGCGGGCATCGGACCCGTGATTGTGGCGACCGACACGCCCGAAGTGATCGCCGCAATTGAGCGTGTGGGGGGCATTGCCACCATGACAAGGGCGGATCATCCCTCGGGCTCGGACCGGATTCATGAGGCGGTTGAGGCTTTCGACCCCGAAGGGCGTCACGATGTAATCGTGAATGTGCAAGGCGATTTGCCGACGATTGACCCTGAAGCGATTGCCGCTTCCGTGCCACCGCTTGCCGATAAAAGCGTCGACATCGCGACCTTGATCACCGAGATCAAACGCGAGGAAGAAAAGACCGATCCCAATGTTGTGAAAGCGATTGTGAGCGGCATTGGACCAACGCATTTCCGTGCGCTTTATTTCACGCGCGCGACCGCGCCCACAGGCCCCGGCCCGCTTTATCATCACATCGGGCTTTATGCGTGGCGGCGTTCAGCACTGCAACGTTTTGTGACGTTGAAGCCGTCACCGCTTGAAATTCGCGAACGGCTTGAACAATTGCGTGCTCTTGAAGTGGGTATGCGCATTGATGCCGCTCTTGTCGATGATGTGCCACTCGGCGTCGATGCGCCGCATGATCTTGAACGTGCGCGCGAAGTGATTGCGGCATGCAAGAAACATCACTGAGAAAACATCACTGAGAAATTAAGATAAAGACTTTTAGGGATCGAGGATGATAATGAGTGCGAAGAAATTGATTGCCTATCAAGGTGAACCCGGCGCGAATTCTGATATTGCGTGTCGTGATGTATTTCCTGATTGGACGCCTTTGCCCTGCGCCTCGTTTGAAGACGCGCTCGGTGCCATTCAAGATAGCACGGCTGAACTCGGTATGATTCCGATTGAGAATTCACTCGCCGGTCGCGTTGCCGATATTCATCATTTTCTGCCGCAATCGGGTTTGCATATTATTGGCGAATATTTTCTGCCGATCCATTTTCAATTGTTTGGCGTTCCTGGCGCGACGATTGACGATATCAAAGCGGTGCATAGCCATGTTCATGCGCTCGGCCAATGCCGTAAAATCATTCGCCAATATGGATTAAAGCCCGTGATTGCGGGAGATACTGCTGGCTCGGCGCGCGAAGTGTCGGAGTGGAAAGATAAAAGCAAAGCCTCGCTTGCGACAAAACTCGCAGGCGAGATTTACGGGTTGAAGACGCTAGCCGAGAATGTCGAAGACTCGGAGAACAACACCACGCGCTTTGTGATTTTGTCGAAAGAGCCGCGCTGGACCAAGCCGAATAATGGTCCGACGGTTACGACATTTTTATTCCGCGTACGCAACGTACCGGCAGCGCTTTATAAGGCGCTGGGCGGTTTTGCGACGAACGGCGTCAATATGACGAAGCTTGAATCCTATATGGTGGATGGCTCTTTCTCGGCGACGCAATTTTTGGCTGATGTTGACGGTCACCCAGAAGATGCGGGCCTAAAATTCGCACTTGAAGAGCTCGAGTTCTTCTCGCGCGAAGTGAAAATTTTGGGCGTTTACCCCGCGCATCCCTTCCGTGTGAAAAATATCGGGTGAATGATATAAGGTCGGGCGAAGGAAATAATAATCTTAACTGGGGTTGAAAAGATAAGTTTCTCACTTTGTCCCATACATACGATCACCTGCATCGCCCAAGCCAGGTACGATATAGCCGCGATCATTCAAATGACTGTCGATGGCCGCGGTCCAGATGTGAACATCGGGATGCTCTTTCGTAAATTTTTCGATGCCTTCGGGCGCAGCGAGCAAACACACAAAGCGCAGATCCGTAACCCCACGGCTCTTTAATTTATCAACCGCTGCAATGGCCGAATTAGCGGTAGCGAGCATCGGATCGAGCACAAGCACAAGACGCTCGGCCACATCGCTTGGTGCTTTGAAATAATACTCAATCGCGGTTAGCGTTTCAGGATCGCGATAAAGACCAATATGCGCGACGCGTGCCGAAGGCACAAGCGAGAGCATGCCATCAAGAAAGCCGACGCCTGCGCGTAAGATGGGCGCAAAGACAAGTTTCTTGCCAGCGATCATCGGCTTCTTGGTTTTCTCGAGCGGCGTTTCGATATCGACAAGTTCGAGCGGCAAATCGCGCGTGACTTCATAGGCGAGCAACATGCCGATCTCATTCAGGAGTTGCCGGAAATTTGTGGTCGAGCGATCCTTGTCGCGCATCAAAGTGAGTTTGTGCTGGACGAGCGGATGATCGACGACGGTAACGCCCTTCATGATGGCCTCGCGGTGTGGGTTCGCCTTTTGGAGTTTTAAGGCACGAGCCCCCGCCTGCCATCAGGCATTTACGGGAAGCGGAGATCTCACGCTTGTTTTCCACGAATTTCGGCGGCTGTGCCGATTAAAACCAACCGTGGCCCTGAGGTCCGGGCGGCAAATCAAGCCATTGGGCGATGCTTGCGCCACTATCGGCGAGGCTTTTCCTTTTCCCTAAAGCGCGGGGCGCTTGGTCTTTGGCGAGCCCCACAATCGGCACACATTCGCGGGTGTGGTCTGTGCCTGTCCATGTGGGATCATTGCCGTGATCGGCGGTTAATAAAAGAAGATCGCCTTCATGCAATTTTTCAAAAAGAGATGGCAGACGCCGATCAAATGCTTCAAGGCATGCGGCATAGCCCGCGACATCGCGCCGATGGCCAAATTCGGAATCAAAATCAACAAAATTGGCAAATAGCAAACCACCATCTGCGAGCGCGTCGGCTTCCTTGAGCAACGCATCAAACAGCGCTTCATTGCCGGCGGCTTTCACTTCACGGTCTGTCGCGCGATGAGTAAAAATGTCACCAATTTTTCCAAGCGTAATGATCGATCGTTTATCGGCCTCTGCTCGATCAAGTAATGTGCCTTGCGGCGGTGGAATTGAATAATCTTTCCGGTTCGCAGTGCGTGAAAAAGTTTTTGACGTTTCGCCGATAAAGGGTCGCGCGATGACGCGGCCAATTTTCAAAGGATCAACAAGACGTCGAACAATTTCACAAAGCGTATAAAGGCGTTTCAAGCCGAAATATGTTTCATGCGCCGCAATTTGAATGACACTGTCAGTAGAAGTATAGATGATGGGCTGACCGGTTTTGATATGTACTTCGCCGTGTTCTTCGATGATGGCTGTACCGGAGGCGTGACAATTTCCGATTATGCTTGGAATTTGACCCTCACGGCATATGGCCTCGATCAACTCGGGCGGAAAGGAATATTGAATCTCTTTAAAATATCCAAAAGCGAAATCAGCAGGCGCTCCAGCAATTTCCCAGTGGCCGGAAATCGTATCTTTACCTTTTGAAATTTCTTCTGCGGTAGCAAAAAAACAATACGGATGCAGTTCTGTCGGTGCGAGAGGAAGGCGCTTGCCGGTCGCATATGCGCACGCCTCACTAAGCCCCAATGCGCTAAGATAAGGAAGTCGAAGGGGGCCTTGTCTCAAATCTTTGCGATCACCTTCACTCATCGCGCACGCTTCAGCGATATGGCCTAGTGTGTCTGCGCCTTCATCACCATAAAGCGCGGCATCTGTCGCGCCACCGCAGCCAACCGAGTCAAGAAT
>Ga0194129_10000771_pt1 | contig 58182 bp, 58 predicted proteins | sample TA2KigCa35mmetaG_FD_150862 | JGI IMG/M metagenome (GOLD analysis project Ga0194129, IMG submission 150862) | Freshwater microbial communities from Lake Tanganyika, Tanzania - TA2015038 Kigoma Deep Cast 35m | ecosystem: Environmental > Aquatic > Freshwater > Lake | place: Tanzania: Lake... | reverse complement strand
CCCCAGAGACCCAGTTCGCACCAAACACGTTTCTCATGTGCGCTCATGTCCAAACTCCAGTTTGTAAAAGATGTTGGACATTGTAATGACCAATTGGGAAATGTCAAACTTCTTTTACATCACTGATCGAAGTCGGATTCCTCGTGATAGAGATCCGCAACAGAATCCTGAAGAGTTGAGTAGGGAATAGGGAGATCGCGCGCCCTGTAATGTGCCCACACTATAAATCGTAAAAGTCGTGAAAGAAATCGACTCTCTTGCTCACAGAAATCATTTTTGTGAGTGCAGATTCTAAGTTCGAGATCGCTCTCCCGAAAAGTCAACAAAAATATTCGTGCGCTGTGATAGTCTCGTTCTTAGCTTGAGGAAAAGCGAATCAGTCGATAGTGAAGTCTTACCACAGTGACTTTTCAGATGCGCGCAGAGTAATTTCACAGCGAAATTACAGATGTTTTTGAATCACATCAAAGATTGAGTCTGCCCTTCCCAAGCTACTAACGTGGGTTCGATTCCCATCGCCCGCTCCAACCTTCTCCGCGTGTAATCTCGAAGCGGATCCGGGGTGGTGTTGCTGGAGGATTCCCGCTTCAAGGTCGCCGCCAGCGCACGCCGGGTAGTCGAGCGAAGTCCGCATCATCGCTGAGCACCTCGCAGCCATGCTCGATCGCCAGTGCGCCGATCCATGCATCACTCACAAGATTGCCAACTGCAGCGGTAGCCTCAATCAGGTCTACAAAGATTTCCCAATGGCGTGCACCGGGCGTAAGCACCAAGGCGTTGGGGCTCTCGCGCACTATGCGAACGAAGTTCAGGGCGAGTGGCGTCGGAGTGGGCGGTATGAAGACCCGTGGATGTGTGAGAACGCGCAAAACCCCGCTGAGCACTGGGTCGCAGAGTGCGAACGGCTCACGCGCAACGCGCAGGTCCTCGAGGACTCTGCGCATGACAGCATGCCGCGGTGCGTCATGGCGCATCGCACCGACCAATACGTTTACATCAACAAGAACCACAGATCACGTGCCGTCCATCAGGTCGAGCAGCGCACTGTTGTCCGCGAGATCGATGCCAGGCCGCAGACCGTGCCCGCCGTACGCCGGTAGCGGCTCGCACACCCGGCTCGGTGCATCACTGCGTTGCATCTCGTAACGCAATGCGTCGGCTACCAACTGCGTGAAGCTGCGTCCGGTGAGGCCGGCGAATGCCTGCGCTTGGGTAAGGAGGTCGGCGGGCAGACGGATAGTGGTACGTGACATGTCATGAGGCTATTGCGCGACATAACTTATGTCAACCATTGATCAGCCGCGGGGAAAGCTATCTGTCGAACAGCTACCCTTGGATCAGCTACCCTTGAACCAAAGAGTCACTACCCGATGCGATTTTTGTGACTGCATTTTCCAAGTTCGAGATCGCCCGCTCCATTCATCCACACATCTGATTCGGGTTCTGCCCCATGAAAATCAAAGTGTTCGAATTCTCGACGCCTTAATGGTCATGGAGCTGGAGAGTATCTCCGCAAGACGTCGAACGAGCGCTCGCTCAATGGGCATCCGACAACCCTAATGCACAGATCCGCGATATCAAGCACACGACTATGGGCGGGGTATGGCACCCACCGCAGTTGCTGATCACGATTTACTTTGAATGAATTTGATCAAGTACGTCCAACGTCTCGTCTTAGTGTTGGTGCTCGGCTTCGTGTCGAGCTGTGCATCGGTCCCGATCACCAGCATGATTCAGCTCGTCGCGATGGGCAGCAGCGGGCTCGAGCAAGTGGATCCAACCGAAATCAGGGTTCGGATTTCGGTATCGCCGGGGTTCGAGATCGATGTCGCGCGAACCACACTCGGCTTTTCAATTGCCCGACCCGAGGGTCCCGCACGCAACGAAAAGCTCACGCTCGAGTTAATCGAACGAACCACGATGGAGCGCTCTCTCGGCTTCATGCGTGGGTCTGTTTCAGTGCCGACTTATGTGCTTCGCCTGACTCCTGCCGATGTGCAAAAGTATTTGGACATCCGAAAGTCAGCGCTCGCCAAAGACAGTCGTGCCAAGCGCACCTTCAGCGTCAGCGCGCCGTTTTCAAAGACACCAAAAAACCCGAAAGCAGTGACGTTTTGGACGGATCTGAGATTTTCGAGTGACGGATCTTGGGTGGTCTTGTTGGATGGCGCTGAGCTTGTCATCAAAACCGCACCGTGATCGAGCAGCGCGCTGATATCCGCGACATGCAAGCAAAGCATTAACTGGCGCAAGTGGTGCCAACGACATGACTGATACCTCCCCCCTCCAACCCACCCTCGTCGGCAAGCTGCTCCGCGCCGATCCGATGCGCGCTGAAGATCGTGACGGGCTGTACGCCGCCGCCAGCGACCCACTGATTTGGGAGCAACATCCGGCGCGCGATCGTTGGCAGCCCGCACCGTTCGAGTCTTATTTTGAAGCGGGCTTGAAGTCAGGCGGTGCCTTGACGGTGCGCGATGCCGTCACGAACGAGGTCATCGGTTCTTCGCGCTATTACGCCTGGTCACCGCAGGAGCGAGAGGTCGCTATCGGTTATACGTTCCTCGCTCGGCGCTGCTGGGGCGGGGCCTATAACCGCGAACTCAAGACATTGATGCTCGACCACGCACTCGGATTTGTGGATCGCATGTGGTTCCATATCGGCGTCAATAATTGCCGATCGCGAAAGGCGATCGAGTCGATCGGTGCCGTGTTTGACAAAGAAATCGCTAACGATCCAGGCTGGGGTGGTGTCTCGATGGCCTACTACGTCATCGACCAAAACACCCGGAAAATCTGACTGCCCGCCTCAGGCGAACGGCGAGGTCGTCAAATCGATCACCAGCTTGCGCAGTCTGCTCTCGACGTCAGCATCCGAATTGCAGGGCCCCGAAGCGATTACCCGGGCGTCTTTGAAGCGGCTAACGCTGATGTCCAAGGCTTTCAAAGCTTCGCTGGCTTTGATTTCTGCCCTGGCTTCGTTGGTCTCGATCGCGATCGTCAGTTGACCTGACGACTTGCCTGAGACCACTTGCTGACGCAGCGTAAGGGCATGTGGTTTGCTGATCGAGTCCCATGAATTTTCGACTGTCGACAGAAATGGAAACTGCACAGTATTCTCCCGAGTGCCGTGTGCGTTCCGATTGTAGGGCTAAACCTGGCACCATGAACGATCACAAACCCAACCCGACTTTTCCCGACAGACTGAGTGTTGACCCTGCCAGCCGCCACTACGACGAGGCGTTTCTCTCGCGGGATGTGGGCATTCGCTTGAACGGGGTCGAATTCACCAATGTCGAGGAGTACTGCATTTCCGGCGGATGGATCCGCACCACGATCGGCAAGACGCTCGACAGGCGCGGCAAGCCTTTGACGATCACTCGCAAAGGCGTGGTCGAGCCTTTCTTCAAAGACTGACTCATCCGGGAACACTCGAAGGGAGCGCGTAATGATCACGGGAATCTGTGCGGGTTTGTGCGGGATATTGCTGACAGTTCTTTACATACGCGTCAGCCAGCGTCGGCTTGGCCAAAAAATCGGCGCGGGCTCGGGTGGCGACACCGAGCTCGAGCAAAGAATTCGTGCCCATGCGAACTTGATCGAGCGCGCGCCGCTCGCGTTGATTCTGTTGTATCTGTTCGAGCAGACTGGTGCTAGCGCTGCTGCGGTACACGCCTACGGCGCCACCTTTTTCATTGCGCGTTTGTGTCATGCACAGGGCATATCGAACAGTTTCAATCGTTCGCCCGGTCGCCTGCTGGGTTCGATCGGTACGTTGTTGGTACTGCTCGGGCTGTCTGTCGTCGTCCTCTTGCGCAGCTTCGGTGGTTGAGCGCCATGTGGCGCGGACCTCCGTACTGGTTTCCGACGCGGCGCTACGGTTGGGGCTGGGGGGTCCCCAACTGCTGGCAGGGTTGGATCGTGCTCGGTGTTTATCTCGCCTTGCAGCCACTCGGCGCCGTGTTGTTCCCACCGCATCTGCACCTCGCCGAATTTTTGATCTACGTGCATGTCACCACGGTGGCGCTGCTCGTTATTTGTTGGCTCAAGGGTGAGCCACCGCGTTGGCGATGGGGCAAATGACGCACGCTTGAGGGTGGCCGCCGTTTGTCTGATCGTTATTTGCCTAGCAGCCCCGACAACGAGTCGAGATATTTGACGAAAGCGCTTCGGCCTGTATCGGTGAGACTGACCTCCGTCCGTGGTTTGCGGTCCCGGAACGATTTCTCCACGGCGACATAGCCCGCATCCTCCAGTTTGCGTAGATGCACCGACAAGTTGCCGTCGGTGGTCTGCAAATGTTGTTTGAGTGTCGCGAAGTCCGCACTGCCGGCACCGACGAGGTAGGCGATGATCCCCAGCCTCAATCGACCATGGATGACTTCGTCGATGGCATTGATGTCGAAGTCGCTCACCGGATCACCCCTGTGCCTGCTGCGACTTGCGCACGAGCCGCAGGCCCGGAACGATGGCCGTCAGCACAAGAGCAATGGTGTAGATGAGGTACTCGTGACCGGTGCCGATGAAAGCGCCGAGCACCGGGACCGTGGCGAATGCCGAGAAGGCCGTGAAGTTCATCCAACTCTCGCGAGTCATCGCCGCCGCCACCATCCAGCCGATGCCATAGACGCTCAACACCTGCAGGCTGATCGTGTTCATCAAGAAGAAGTCCTCTCGCTGATAGGCCATGATCGCGACGCCCAGCCAGAAGGCAAAGATGCCGAAGCCGATGCCGGACCACACGGAATTGACCGCGCGATTGCTCGAGTTTTCGACTTTGTTGCGGTCGCGCCGAATGAGGACGGTGAGATGCACCGCGAAGCCTGCGGCAGCGACCAGCCAGGCGACGGCCGCCTCGGCTGCGCCAAGGCCCAGCAGGTCGCGAAGCAGCGGCCACTGGGCGATGCTGGCGAGGCCGAACCAGCTGCCGCCCGCGATCAGGTAGGGCCCCGCCATCAGCGGCGCGTCTCGCCCGCTTTCTGCAAGGCTGCGAAGGAAGGACAAATCTTCTTGGTTTGAGGGTGTGGAGTTTGCGGGAGTGGAAGTCATGGTGTGCTCCGAGGGGATACCGGCTGCTACGTGCGAAGTACTTTAAAACACAACGTACTACATGTCAACAAGCGGGCTTTAACCCGCCGACCGGGCTCGTGGGTCAGCAATGGGTCAAGGGCGTTGGTGGCGCTTAATTGCCGAGTCGGCGCGCGATGATGGCCGCTGCCTCGTGCGTGGCTGGGTCTGCGGCCAAACCATCGAGTACCCCGCGTTGGTCCTGCGGCAGGCGATTCTGGCTCGCCTTGGTCTTGGCAACGATCTCGATCACCGTGAACTCGAGCGCCACGATGCCCTCGAGCATTCGGTCAATGTACGCGCTCGGTGCATCACTCACGGCCCAAGGCGCGGCGCGCTTCGACTCCATCAGTTGGGTCAAGGTCTCGACGGTGCGCAGTTTGTCCTCGCGGGTGTGCGAGCAGCGCAGTGTGCCGGTGAGATGAACGCTCACGTAGTTGTAGGTCGGCACCACCTCGTGCGTTTGCTGCTTCGATGGATAGAGCGAGGGCGACACATAGGCTGTCGCGCCAGTGAACACCAGCATCCAGTGTTCGCTCGACTCGGCGCGTCGCCAAGTGGCGTTGCCCTTGGCGACATGCGCGATCAGGCGGCTGCCTTGTGCGAGCGGCTCGTTGCGCATGAACGGAACGTGGTCGACCAAAGGCTTTGCATTCGCCACTCCGACGAGTGTCGCGAGTGGATGGTGGTCAATGAAATGAGCGATGACCTCTGGGTCGTGCTCGCTGAAGGCCGCCGGCGTGTACATGGGCGTAGTATCTACCGCCGTGCTCAGTCTTGGTAGGCCTCGGCAATCTGCCTGAAAGTCTCCGATTCTTCGACAAAGATATCTACCAGTTCAGGATCGAAACGCCGACCGGCCAGCGCGCGGATATCGGCGACCGCCGCTTCGTATTGCCAAGAGTCTTTGTACACGCGCTCGCTGCGCAAGGCATCGTAGGCATCGGCTATCGCCATGAGTTGCGCCGACTGCGGAATATCTTTTCCTTTGAGTCCGCTCGGATAGCCACTGCCATCCCAGTTCTCGTGATGCGACAGCGCCACCTGTCGCGCCACCTGCAGCACCTCGTTCACCACAGACCCCTCGCTACCGTCTTTGATCCGCGCTGCGTCGATGATATTCGCGCCAATCAGCGTGTGCGCCCGCATGATTGCCCACTCTTCGGCATCCAGCGACCCCGACTTTTTCAGGATTCGATCGGGGATACCGACCTTGCCGATGTCGTGCAGAGGGGCCACATCGTGCAGCAAATCGACGTAGTTGCGGATGCCCTGAGAGTTCAGCTTGCCGTCAAGCTGCAGGCGCAGCGCCATGGTCTTGATGAATTTTTGGGTACGCAGCACGTGGTTGCCCGTTTCGTTGTCACGGGACATCGCCAAGGTGTTCAAAGTATTGAGCAGGCTGGTTGCGCCGCTCTTGTCGACTTTGCTGACGTACTCTTCGAGGCGCAGTCCGAGATAACACAAGAGTCGGATGGTGCCGACCAGCATCAGCGGCGTGAAAATGAAGGTGTTGACGAGCGACAGCGCCGCAAAGTCGACCCGACCCTGTGACAGTCCAGTCACGAGTCGCAGCACCCAAAGAATCAAGAGAATTGCCTGCAGTGCCGCGAGCACAGCCGCGAACTTGAGTCCCCGCTCTCGATAGATTTCGTTGGCGAAGACTCCGATCAGCGATGCCATGCCTATCTGCACGAGCGGATTGACCACCACTTCGATGAAGGCCGAGTCCATGACGAACATGACCTCGTGGATCGCAGCGTAAGCGACCGAGAACAGGGCACCCAAAGCGAGCAACCGATCGAAGTTGAAAGTTCGCTTGGTGAGCGCACCCAGCGACAGTGCAAACAGCAGATTGATGAAAAAATTGGTGGCGTTCGGCACGCTGGTGCCGAGCAAATGGTCACCCTGCGGAACGACGGTGCGCATCAGCGACGCCACGCCTGACAACAATGCGCCGGCGATCCAGTAGCGTGCTGAGCGATCGATGGTCGAAAGCGTGTAGGCGAGAATGACCCCGACCGAAATCGAGATCAGACCGAGAAACACGATGACGCTGGAGAATTCAACTTTCATGGAAACCGCGCACGCAGCAAGCTCTGCCGTCGCACCTTAGTTCTATTTCATCCCTACGGCATAACCTAACTCTATCAGCGCGGTTTGCGCTGTGATATGTGCATGCTGATCAGGGCCCGAAAGACGATGGCTTCGTTGGTATCGCGGACGTCCACGGTGACGATCACATCCGTCGTCTCGCCCAAAGATTCAGGCAGGGTGCAGCGTGCGCTCGCCAGAAGGTCCGTGGTCGCGGCCTTCAAATAGGCGACGGTCATACCTTTCGGAATCCAGCGGTGGCTCGGCGGCTGGGTGGCATCGATGGCGAGCCCCCCGGCGAGCTCGGCGAGATTGCACATCGCAATCGCATGGACCGTACCGATATGGTTTTGGAGGGCACGTCGTTTGCGCATGCCGACCTCGCATAGGCCGGGCTCGAGTCGGCTGAATCGTGGGCGGATGGTGGCGAAGTAGGGCGCCTTGCGGCAGATGACTTTGGCGAAAAGCCAGCGGCCAGCGGCCAGCGTGCCGAGGCGGTTCCAGATCGAAAGAGCGGTGGCGGCCATGAAGTCTCCGAGGGGCCGTCAGTATACTTGCGGGAGGAGATTCCCTCAGATGAAGACGATTGGTCGGGTCCTGCTGAAAGGGTTGCTGACGATCCTGCCGATCGGGCTCACCCTCTATTTTGTGTACTGGCTGGGCACGACCGCCGAGAGCCTGCTGTCCGGTCCGCTCAAGGTTTTGTTGCCGCAAGACTTTTACCGGCCCGGCATGGGTTTGGTCGCGGGCTTTTTGCTGCTGATCACCGTAGGTCTGCTGGTCAATGCCTATATCGTTCGTCGCCTGATCGGCTTCGGCGAAGCCTTGCTGCTGCGAGTGCCGTTGGTGAAGACCGTGTTCGCGGCGCTACGCGATTTGACCGGGCTCATGCGCGTCGGCGAGACGGGCGGCGAGCTGCAGCGGGTGGTACTGGTCGATTTCGGACCGGGTCGCGTGATCGGTTTTGTGACCCAGGAAAATGCCACACTCCCCGGCTTGGGGACGGATCAGTCGCTGGTAGCCGTTTATCTGCCGATGAGCTACCAGATCGGTGGTTATACGCTTTATCTGCCGCGTGACCGCATCGAACCGACCGACCTCTCGGTCGAGGCGGCGATGCGTATCGTGCTCACGGGCGGACTGCAGAACAAATGAGGTGACTGTTCCATGACCAAAGTCGACTACTCGAGCCGCGGCCGCGTTGCGGTGATCGCTTTTCAATCGCCACCGGTAAACAGCTTGGGGTTTGCCTTGCGCCAAGGTTTGTTGGCCGCCCTCGAGCGCGCCGAGCAGGACCCGGCCATCGACGGCGTGGTGCTGATGGGCTCCAACGCCACCTTCAGCGCCGGCGCGGATATTCGCGAGTTCGGCAGCCCCGAGATGCTGCGCGGGCCTTCGCTGGTGACGCTCAATACTTGTCTCGAGGGGATGTCCAAGCCCGTGGTTGCCGCGATCGAGGGCATGGCGCTCGGTGGTGGTCTCGAGCTCGCCTTGAGTTGTCATCATCGCGTCGCGCTCACAACGAGCAAGATCGGTTTGCCCGAGGTCAAGCTCGGCTTGTTGCCGGGTGCTGGTGGCACGCAGCGTTTGCCGCGACTCATCGGTATCGAGGGTGCGATCAACGTCATGCTGTCGGGCGAGCCGCTCGCCGCCGGCCTCTTTGCCAAGTCGCCGCTCTTTGATCAGGTGGTCGAGTCCGATCTGCCCGCTGCGGCAGCCAGCGTAGCCGAGGCTTCGGCGGCTGCAGTCAAATCCGGCAAGCCCTTGCCGCGGGCGCGCGATCTGAAGGTGCGCGAGCCCGACCTGCAGGCGCTCTGCCAGTTTGCCCGCAACACCGCCAAGACCGCGTTCAAAGAATATCCGGCACCGCTTGCCATCATCGACGCTGTACAGTTCGGTGCCGAAAAATCTTTCGAAGCGGGTCTCCTTGAGGAGCGTCGGCTGTTCGAACAGTTGATGAGCAGCCCTGTGTCGAAGGCGCTGCGTCATGTTTTCTTTGCCGAGCGTGCGGCGTCGCGCATCGACGGACTTCCCGTCGACACCAAGCCGCGGGAGATCCGTCAGGTCGCGGTGATCGGCGCCGGTACCATGGGTACCGGCATTGCCATCAATTTTTTGAACGCCGGGATGAAGGTGCGTCTGCTCGAGGTCGGCAAGGAGGCACTCGATCGCGGCGTTGCGCGGATTCGCGAGGTTTATGAGGGGCAGCTCAAGAAGGGCAAGCTCGACGCGGCGAAGCTCGCTGCACGCATGGATCTGCTGCAGCCCGTGCTCGAGTACCCGGCGATCGCCGATGTCGATCTCGTCATCGAGGCTGTTTTCGAGGACATGTCAGTCAAAGAAAAAGTGTTTCGGACGCTCGATGCGACGGTGCGGCAGGGAGCGATTCTTGCGACCAACACCTCGACTCTGGATGTCGATCAGATTGCAGCGTTCACGGCACGACCGCAGGATGTGATCGGTCTGCACTTTTTCAGCCCGGCGAACGTCATGCGCTTGCTCGAGGTGGTGCGTGGCGCAAAGACCACCGCCGATGTGCTGGCCACCGCCATGGCGCTGGCCAAAAAGATCAAGAAGACTGCCGTGGTGTCGGGCGTCTGCGACGGTTTCATCGGCAATCGCATGATCCATCGCTATTCGGCACAGGCCATGCAGATGGTCGATGAGGGCGCGAGCCCCGAACAGGTGGATCGCGCCATCGAGAAATTCGGTTTTGCGATGGGGCCGTTCCGCATGGGCGATCTCGCCGGTAACGACATCGGTTGGCTGATCCGCAAGCGCAAATACGCCGAGGGCTCGCTGACCACTCGCCAAGTGATCGCTGACAAGATTTGCGAACTCGGGCGATTCGGTCAAAAGACGGGTGCCGGTTGGTACGACTATAAAAAGGGTGATCGCACGGCCTATCCCTCACCGGTGGTGGCGGCAGTGATCGACGAGGCGCGCAAAGCCGCTGGTCGTGCACTACGCAAGATCGATGATCGCGAGATCGTCGACCGACTCATCTATGCGCTCGTCAACGAGGGTGCGCGTATCCTCGAAGAAAAGATCGCGCAGCGCGCCTCGGATCTCGATGTCGTTTATTTGATGGGCTATGGGTTTCCGGTGTGGCGGGGCGGCCCGATGCACTACGCAGAATCGCAAACCCTCTATGAAGTGGCGCGCCGCATGCGTTCCTTTGCCGCTTTGCCGGGCGCCGACGCAAAGTTCTGGCAACCCGCTGCACTCATCGAAAAGCTTGCCACCGAAGTTCGTTCATTCAATGGAGGTGCTGCATGAGCCGCGCCGCATCGGGCCGCGAGGCCGTCATCGTTTCCACTGCTCGCACCCCACTCGCCAAAAGCTGGAAGGGCGCACTCAACATGACTCACGGTGCCACCATGGGTGGTCACGTGATCAAAGCCGTCGTCGAACGCGCGGGTATCGACCCGGCGTCGATCGATGACGTGATCATGGGCTGTGGCAACCCCGAAGGTGCCACGGGTCTCAATGTGGCGCGACAGGCTGCACTGCGCGCCGGGCTGCCGGTGACCGTGCCCGGTCTGACGGTAGCGAGATTTTGCTCGTCGGGTCTGCAGGCGGTTGCCCTAGCGGCGCAGCGCGTGCTGGCCGATGAGGGCGATGTTTATGTTGCAGGCGGTCTCGAGTCGATTTCCTGCGTGCAGGGCGAGGCGAATCGTCACATGCAGACCGAGGGCTGGCTGCTCAAAAATAAGCCGTCCGTGTATCACAACATGCTGCAGACCGCAGAGACCGTGGCTGCGCGTTACGGAATTTCGCGCGACCGACAAGATGAATATGGTGCACGCAGTCAGCAACGCGCCTGTGCAGCGCGTGCTGCCGGATACTTTGATGCAGAAATCGCGCCGATCACGGTGCGTATGGCAGGTGTCGATCAGGCCGCCGGCGGCAAGCTCTACACCCGCGAAGTCACGCTCGCTCAGGATGAAGGCCTGCGCGAGGGCACAACCGTCGAGGCGATAGCGCGAATCAAGTCTGCGACGCCGGGCGGTTCGGTGGCCGCAGGCAATGCGAGCCAATTCTCTGATGGCGCGGGGGCCTGTGTCGTGATGAGTGCCGCCGAAGCGGCGCGTGTCGGCGCGAAGCCGCTCGGCATTTTCCGCGGTTTTGCAGTGGCCGGCTGCGAGCCCGATGAAATGGGCATCGGTCCGGTGTTCGCTGTTCCCAAAGTTTTGCAGCGCGCGGGCGTCAAGCTCGAGGATGTCGGCTTGTGGGAACTCAACGAAGCTTTTGCCGTGCAGGTGCTCTATTGCCGCGACAAGCTCGGTCTGCCTGATGATCGCCTGAACATCGACGGCGGTGCGATCGCCATTGGACATCCTTATGGCATGAGTGGTCAGCGTCTTGTGGGTCACGCACTGATCGCCGGCAAGCGCCTCGGTGTGAAGTACGTGGTGACGACCATGTGCGTCGCCGGTGGCATCGGGGCGGCGGGCCTCTTCGAGGTGGTCTGATGCGACGTGTAACGGCGACCCTTTTCACGGTGCTGCTGTCACTCATCGCAATACGACCCGTCATGGCCATCGAGATCCCCGAATATCGTGTGCTCGAGCAAGACGGCGCGTATGAGCTACGCGAGTACTCGCCGTACATGATCGCCGAGACCGAAGTCGATGCCGGATTCATGAACGCCGGCAACATCGCGTTCGGTCGTTTGTTCCGCTACATCAGCGGCGCGAATACGACGCGCACCGAGATCGCCATGACTGCACCGGTCGAGCAGTCGCGCAACTCGACGGGCGAAAAAATTGCCATGACCGCACCGGTCGAGCAGGCGAATGTCGATGGCGTATATCGCGTGGGCTTCGTGGTGCCGCGCAAGTTCACGCGCGACAATGTCCCCAAGCCCATCGACCCTCGAGTCACGATCCGCGAAGTGCCCTCACGCACGGTCGCGGTCTGGCGTTATTCCGGGCGTTGGACCGAAGAAAACTTCCGCGAGCACGAACGCGACTTGCGCGCGCGTTTGGCCCGACAGGGTCTGAGCGTAGCGCCCGGTGACAGCGCCATCATCGCGCGTTATGACGCACCCTTCATTCCGTGGTTCATGCGCCGCAACGAGGTGATGATTCCGCTCGTCTCCTCGACAACGCGACAGTGATGACAACGCGACAGTAACGACTGCGCGAGAGCAAGTTTTTCAGGAGCAAAACCCGATGTCCGAGCCGACGCATGACGATCTGCGCAGCCTTCGTCCCTATGCTTCGATTGATCGCCGCGGTTTCGTGACCACGGCGCTGGTCGGTGGTTTTGCGGCGGCGACTCTGCCCGTGAGTGCGGCAACGATCAGCACAGACACCGTGGGTCTTGACGCAGGCGAGACCCGCATACCGCTAGGCGATGGCGAATTGCCGGCGTATTTTGCGCGACCGGCCAACGGGAAGCGCTTGCCTGTTGTCATCGTCATTCAAGAAATCTTTGGTGTGCATGAGCATATCCGCGATGTCTGTCGCCGCTTCGCCAAACTCGGCGCGCTCGCGGTCGCTCCCGAACTCTTCGCGCGGCAGGGCAACCCGGCGACGGTGACCGACATGCAGGTGCTGATGCGCGACATCGTCGCCAAGGTACCTGATGCCCAAGTCATGAGCGATCTCGATGCCACGGTGAAATGGGCGCGACGCGAGCGCGGCACCGGCAAGCTCGGCATCACCGGGTTTTGCTGGGGCGGGCGAATCACTTGGCTGTATGCCGCGCACTCGGCCGAGGTCGCGGCGGGCGTTGCCTGGTATGGACGGCTGGTGGGCGAACCCACCGCGTTGCAACCGGAGCATCCGGTCGATGTCGCTGCCCGGCTGAAGGCCCCGGTGCTAGGCCTGTATGCCGGCCGCGACCGCGGCATTCCGCTGGAGACGGTCGAGCGCATGCAGGCTGCACTTTCGGCGGCGACCAAAGATTCCCGCATCACCGTGTACCCTGAAGCACAGCACGGTTTCCATGCTGACTATCGTGCGTCGTATCGTGCCGAGGACGCTGTGCCTGCTTTTCTTGATGCGACGGACTGGTTCATGCGGCATAGTCTTGCCCTGAAAAAGTCCGCTACCTGAGTGCTGCTGCGTCTATCCGGGGTTTCGCTGGCGTTCGGCTCGCGACCGTTGCTCGATCAAGTCGAGCTTTTGGTCGGCGAAGCCGAGCGCGTCTGTGTGGTCGGTCGCAACGGCGAGGGCAAGTCATCTCTGCTCAAACTCGTTGCGGGCATCGGTGTAGCCGATGACGGCGAAGTCTGGGTCAAGCCCGCTGCACGGATCGCTTGGCTGGAACAAGACCTCGATGTGATCGACGACCTGTCCGTATTCGAGGTAGTCCGTGCCGGTGTAGCGCGCGATCTCGAAAGCTGGGACATCAACCATCGCGTCGAAACAGTGTGCTCGAAGTTGGGCTTGGCCATCGACGCCAGAGTCGCGACACTTTCTGGTGGCTGGCGACGTCGGGTTTTACTCGGACGCGCGCTCGTCGCGGACCCGGATATTCTTTTGCTCGACGAACCCACCAACCATCTCGATATTGCCGCCATCGAGTGGCTCGAAGAAATGATGCTCGGGTTTCGTGGCGCCTTGTTATTCGTCAGCCATGACCGCGCCTTCGTCAATCGTCTGGCAACGCGTGTGGTCGAACTCGATCGCGGCAAGTTGAGTTCCTGGCCCGGAAACTATGACGACTACGTCACCCGGAAAAATCTGCAACTCGAGATCGAAGCCAAAGCCAACGCCGACTTCGATCGCAAATTGGCCCAAGAAGAGGTTTGGATACGCAAAGGCGTCGAAGCACGACGAACGCGCAACGAAGGGCGGGTGCGCGCTCTGCAAGACATGCGGCGCGAGCGCCGCGCGCGTCGTGAGCGTATCGGACGTGCAGAGTTCGAGGTCGCTGAAGCCGGCGAATCAGGCAAACGCATTTTCGAGACCGAGTCGGCGACAGTGCGATTCGCGGATCGCAGCATCATTCGCAATCTGAGCGTGAAGATCATGCGTGGCGATCGCATCGGTATTGTCGGGCCGAATGGCGCTGGCAAGAGCACGCTGATCAAGCTGCTGCTTGGCGAACTTGAACCGCAGGAAGGACGCGTATTGCGCGGGCCCCGATTGGAAATCGCCTACTACGATCAACAGCGCGATCAACTCGATCTCGCGGCATCGGTGGCCGACAACGTCAACGGTGGAAATGCCTTCGTGCCGATTGCGGGCGAGAATCGTCACGTTTCCGGCTATCTGCGCGATTTCTTGTTTCGCCCCGATCAGCTGCTGACACCGGCGCGCGCGCTGTCGGGTGGCGAGCGTAATCGACTATTGCTCGCGCGGTTGTTTGCACGGCCGGCCAATTTGTTGGTGATGGACGAACCGACCAACGATCTTGATATCGACACCCTCGAGTTGCTCGAGGAACGAATTGCACAGTTCGACGGCACGCTGTTGCTCGTCAGTCACGATCGTACGTTTCTTGATCGTGTCGTCACCAGCTTGCTGGTGCTCGAAGGCGACGGCAACGTGCGCGAATTCATTGGTGGCTGGAGCGACTGGCGCAATTGGCGTGACAGTCAACTGGGGACGCGTCGTGCAGTGTCGTCGCGCAGCGAAGAGCCGCGTCGCGAGGCCACGCCGAAGCGTCGCAAATTGTCATTCAATGAGCAGCGCGAGTTCGACGGTCTGCCATCGCGTATCGAACAACTCGAGGCCGAAAAAGCTGCTCTGGACGCCCGCGTGGCCGAACCCGCTTTTTACGGGCGCCCGCACGACGAGGTTCGGGAAACCTTGCGTTTATTGCAAGCCATGGCGGCTGACATCGAAGCGGCATATGCGCGCTGGGCCGAACTCGAGTCGCGTCAATCCACCGCCTCGTGATATAACGCGCCGCCGCTTCGCGGTCTTCATTTCAAACTCCCCCCCGATTCCCATGCAATTTTCCGATCTCGGGCTCACGCCCGATCTGTTGCGCGCCGTCGTCGAAAAAGGCTATGACACGCCGACTCCCGTCCAAGCCAAAGCCATTCCGGCGGTGCTCGCGGGTGGCGACGTATTGGCCGGTGCGCAGACCGGTACCGGCAAGACCGCCGGCTTCGTGTTGCCGCTGCTGCAGAAACTGGGCGCGGCTGCCGGTCGTTCACCGCGCGTGTTGGTGCTCAGCCCCACCCGCGAGCTGGCCGCCCAGATCGGCGAAAACGCGCGAAGCTATGGGCGCTACACCAATTTGCGCACCCTGGTGATTTTCGGCGGTGTCAGTGAACGTCCACAGATCGACGCCCTGCGCAACGGTTGTGACTTGCTGATTGCAACGCCGGGACGCCTGCTCGATCTCGTGCGGCAGGGGGCACTCGATCTCGCTGCGGTTCGTCACTTCGTGCTCGATGAAGCCGACCGCATGCTTGACATGGGTTTCATCCACGACATCCGCCGTATCGTCAAAATATTGCCGGCGCAGCGCCAGAACCTGATGTTCTCGGCCACCTATTCTCAAGATATTCGCGATCTCGCCGCGCGCATGTTGCGCAATCCCGTCGAGATCGAGGTCGCGCCGCGAAACAGCACCGCAGAACGCGTCGCGCAAGTAGCGTTTCGCGTTCCCAAAGAAAACAAGCGGCATCTGCTGGTTCATCTGTTTCGCAATGGCGCGGCTGACGAGGGTCCGTGGTATCAGGCGCTGGTCTTCACTCGCACCAAACACGGCGCGAATCGTCTCGCGCAGCAGCTCGAGGGCGCGGGTATTCGTTCTGCCGCCATCCACGGCAACAAGAGTCAGTCGGCTCGCGTCCGTGCGCTCGGTGATTTCAAGGCCGGGCGGATTGCCGCACTCGTGGCAACCGATGTGGCCTCACGCGGGCTCGATATCAAAGAATTGCCGCAGGTCGTCAACTACGAGCTGCCGAACGTCCCTGAAGACTATGTGCATCGCATTGGCCGCACCGCACGTGCGGGCTCGACCGGGCGCGCCGTGAGTCTGGTGTCCAGCGACGAAGCCGGCCTGCTGCGCGATATCGAGCGAACGATGCGCCAGACCGTGCCGATCGCAGCCTTGCCCGCCTTCGAAATCGTCGAAGTCAGCCGCCCGAGCGCTTTGCCGACCAACCGAGCCGCACCAGCTCCGCGACCAGCACGTCACGGTGGTCGCCCTGGATCTCGATCACACCGTTTCGGACGCTCCCGCCCGAACCGCAACGCTTCTTGAACTGTTTGGCGAGATCATCGAGCGCCGACGGTGCGAGCGGCAGCCCGGTGATGACCGTGACGCCTTTGCCGCCACGGCCTTGAGTCTCGCGGCCGACGCGAACCATGGTCTCTTTGCCGTTGCCGCCACCTTTCAGCGGGGCGACAAGGCCTCCAGCCAAGGCTTTGCGTTTTGCATCGATGTTCATGGGGTGAAGTCTAGGCGAACTGCCGGCGGGCTAAAATGCCGGCATGAATACTGAACTTGGGCTGTCGACGCCTGCATTGCCCCCGTGGCTCAAGGTTTGCGGCGGGTGGCTATTGGCCCTGTGGCTGGTCGCGGCGCCAGCGGCGGTTACGGCGAGTGCACGGGACCGTGCCGCCGACTTCGCCGAACTCACGCAGCTGTTCTCGGGGCGCTATTCCGGGATGGCCGCTGACCCCACCGACCCGACGGCGCAGCGGCAGATTTCTTTGTATCACAAGATTTCGCGCATCGACTGGCCGGTACTCGGCGACCATGTCTTCTACCATCAGATTGCGCTCGACGGTTTCGATTCAAAGAAACCCTGGCAGCAGAAGATCTACGTGTTCGATCAAGATCCGGCGCGCAAGCAGGACACGATGCGCGCCTTCGTCATTCCGCCAAGCCTTGATCTGGCCAACCTCGAAGGCGACCCCGTCAAACTGAGCCGACTTGCGAAGGCCGGCTCGCCCGAAGCCGCAGGTCTGCAGGGCTTTGCCAGCGGCTGCGAGATACGCTGGAGCTCTGCTGCAGAGGGTGTTTTTGCAGCCCGTGTCCGCAAGCAGGATTGCAGCTACGAGAGCGCGGCCTTCAAACAAAGAATTTCACCCGAGATCAGTTATCGCCTTTCTGCCGGGTCTTTCGGTTTCGAAGAAACGCTGTACGGTGCGAAGGGCAAACCTCTTTTTCCGGCAAGCGGCATGATCACGCTCGCGCGTCAGGCCTCCACTGCGTCTGCCGTGCTGTCTGCTTCGCGTCCCGATGAATGGCGCAGTCTCGACCCCGAGCGCACGCTCTACATGGATCTCGATGCGGGCCGCGTCATTTTTGAGCTGTCCCCCGTTTTTGCTCCGCAGCATGTGGCGAACCTGCGCGCTCTCGTGCGCGCCGGATGGTTCGACGGCCTCAGCATCAATCGCGTTCAGGACAACTTCGTCACTCAGTGGGGTGACCCCGATGGCAAGAAAACCATTGTTGGCGCTGCAGCGCGAGTGGCACCGGAATTCGAGCGCGAGTGGACGACCGATATCCAATTCGATTCTTTGATCGACGGCGATGTATTCGCGCCGCAGGTCGGGTTCGTGGACGGCTTTTGGGCAGCAGGGGATCGCGATGCGGGTCGTATCTGGATGACGCATTGCTACGGCACGCTCGGCGTAGGTCGTGATACCGCAGCCGACTCCGGCAGTGGCGCCGAACTTTATGTCGTGATCGGTCACGCGCCGCGACAACTGGATCGCAATATCACCGTGCTCGGCCGCGCGGTAAGCGGCATGGAGCTATTGGCAGCGCTGCCGCGCGGTACGCAAGCCCTCGGGTTCTATGCAACGGCTACTGAGCGCACACCGATTCGCCGACTGGTGTTCGCTGCCGATCTTCCATCCACCGAACGCATCGCGCTCGAGTTGCTGCGTACCGACTCAGCGAGTTTTGCCGCGCTCGTCGAAGCGCGTCGTAATCGTCGCGATGATTGGTACAAAGTGCCCGCCGGCAAAATCGATTTGTGCAGCGCGCCGCTGCCGGTGCGTCGCAAAACCGTGCCATGACCTCGGCGCCATGACCTCGGCGATCGTCGTCGGTGCCGGGATAGGCGGTCTCGCCGCAGCCCTTGGCTTGTTGCGGGCCGGGCAACGGGTTCGCGTCTTCGAGCAAGTGTCTGCCTTGGGCGAAGTCGGCGCGGGGCTCAGCATCACGCCGAATGCCGGCAAAGCGCTGCGCTATCTTGGGCTCGAAGCTGAGCTCGAGCGCATCGGCAGTCGACCGCCTGCGGGCTGCATTCGCCACTTCAAAACGGGTGCGGTGCTCGTGCAGCTGCCGCAAGATCAAAGCCGCGAGCGCTATGGCATGCCGCTTTATCACGTGCATCGTGCTGATCTGCACGCCTCTTTGCTCGCGGCCGTGCGGGCGCTCGATCCGGATTGCATCGTGACCGCGGCAGCGGTTCGTCGCGTGCACTCGAAGGCCTGCTCTGCCAGTGTCGAGTTGCAGGATGGCAGTCGTCACGAAGCCGACTGGCTAGTCGGTGCCGACGGTATTCACTCGGTGACACGCAGCTCGCTGTTTGGACCCGATCGACCGAACTTCACGGGTTACGTGGCCTGGCGCGGTCTGATTCCCGGCGAAATCGTGCCGCGTGAATTGCTCGATCCGCCGCTGTGCATGACCGTTGGGCCGCGCCGCCTGCTGATGCGCTATCCCCTGCGGCGCGGCGCATGGGTCAACTTCGTGGCCATCGCTCGTCGCAGCGCGTGGATGGAAGAGGGCTGGTCGGTTCGCTCGGGTCTCGATGAGCTTTTGACAGAGTTTGCGGACTTCGAGTCCCACAGTCTTGACCTGCTGCGCCTCACGCCTGCAGATCGTTTATTCAAGTGGGGCCTCTTCGACCGCGACCCGTTGCCGACCTGGACCTCGGCACGCGCCACGTTGTTGGGCGACGCCGCACATGCCATGCCGCCATTTACCGGGCAAGGTGCCGTGATGGCCCTCGAAGACGGCGCGGTGCTCGGACGGGTGATGAGCGCACTCAAAGATAATGCGAGTGGCGTCGGCAGCAACGACATCGATCACGCACTGCATCGTTATGAGTCGGCACGCCATGCACGGGTGACGGCAGCGCTCGCCATGTCGCGAGCGCGCTCCGAGCTCTATTTTGCCGACGATCCGCAGCAGCAGGTACAGGCACTCGGCGCCGGCATGGCCGAGCTTCGTACGCTCTATGATTACGATGCCGGGCGTGACTAAGTCGCCGGCAAGATTCGAGACGGGCGAGTCGGGCATGAACAAGAAGTGGATTGTTGCCGTGAGCGTATTTGCGGCGCCGGCATGTGCCGCGTTGGCCTGGTCGATTGGGCTGATGTCAGGGGTCACTCAGTTGTGGCAGACCATGCTCTTTGCCTGGCCTCTGAGCATTGCGGCGCTTTGGTTGTTGTTTTCTTTGCTGTTGCGCGTTCCGCCGGACAGTCGGCCCAACGAGCAACCCTGGAACACGATCTCCAAGATTTTCCATTGGGTGATGGCCCTCTCGATCCTGGGCACCACGTCGCTGATGTATGTGATCGTCAATTTCGCCGGTTTCGACAACCCGGCCGTGCGTGCCGAGTACGGCTACTGGTTGCGATATCACAAATCGATCGGTCTCATCGTGTTGTTTCTGGTGGGCTTTCGTCTGGCTTGGAATCTTTGGCGTCGTCGCCCGAGCCTGCCTGCCGAAATGCCTTCGGTGCAGCAACGTGCGGCCAAGGGCGTGCATGGAGTGATCTATCTCGGCATGTTGGCGGTACCGCTTCTTGGCTGGAGTGCCTCGATGACCTACGGCGGGCGCACGCATTTCTTTAGTTTGTTCGAGCTGCCGGTTTTGCTGCCCAAAAATATCGAATGGGCCAATATTTTGCAGCCCGCGCACATCTGGGCGGCCTGGACGTTGCTCGCACTGGTCGGTCTGCACGTGGTCGCCGCGCTCTGGCATCACTTCGTCAGGAAGGACGCTACGCTCGTGCAGATGTTGCCGCGGATTACTCGCGGCGCTGGCGCGCCGCACGCTCGAGGCGACTGATACCGAGTGCGCCACTGCGCACCACTTCGAGCAGTTCGGCGCCTTTGGCGAGATCGGCGATGAACTTGTCGATCTCGGCTTCACTCGCGGTGAGCTCGACAATGAAACCGTCGCTGGCCGGATCGAGCACTCGGCCGCCGGCGCGCACGACATAACCGCGCACAGCATCCGACTGTTCAAGTCGCACTTTGAGTTTGAGCAGCACGAGTTCGCGCTCGATGTGCTCACCCTGCGTCATGTCTTCGACCGAGACTACATCGATCAGCTTGTTGAGCTGACTGACGATCTGTGGCATGACGGAGTCCGAACCTTTGGTGACGAGTGTGATTCGCGAGACTATCGGATCGTCAGTCGCTGCGACGGACAGCGATTCGATGTTGTAGCCGCGAGTCGAGAACAGGCCGGCGACCCGAGTCAGGGCTCCCGCTTCGTTCTGCAGGTTGATGGCGATGATGTGGCGCATGGGGCGTGAAGCATATTGCACGGCACGGCTGAACTGGTAGTCTGACCGGCCCCTCGCTCGTTTTTCCGGTTGATCGCCATGTCCGAGTCTGCTGCTGCACCAACCGCTGCCGCCCGTCACCCGCGCGCCGGCACCACCATGACTGGCGCAGAGATGATCGTCCAAGTGCTCGCAGATCAAGGCACCACGGCCATCTTCGGTTATTCGGGTGGCGCGATCCTGCCCACCTATGACGCGGTGTTTCGGTACAACCAGGAACAAACGGCGAGCGGGTTGCGGCAGATGCCCTTGATCGTCCCGGCGAACGAGCAGGGCGCGGGTTTCATGGCTGCCGGCTATGCGCGGGCGAGCGGGCGCGTCGGCGTATGCATCGTGACCTCGGGTCCGGGCGCTACCAACACCGTCACTCCGGTGCGCGACTCGATGGCCGACTCCATTCCCATGGTCGTCATCTGCGGACAAGTACCGACCGCCGCGATCGGCACCGATGCATTTCAAGAAGCTCCCGTGCCCGCGCTGATGGGTGCGGTGGCCAAACATATTTTCCTGGTGACCGATCCGTCCAAGCTCGAGGCGACGGTACGCACCGCCTTCGAAATCGCGCGGACCGGGCGTCCTGGTCCGGTGGTCATCGATGTTCCCAAAGACGTGCAAAACTGGGCTGGCGCGTTCGCGGGCGAAGGGCTATTGCCCATTCCGGGGTATCGCAAGCGGCTGTTCGCTGCAGCGCATGCCGCCATCGAGACCGACGAGGCTCAGCAATTCTTTGCAATGCTGGCTGCTGCGCGCCGACCGTTGCTCTATGTGGGTGGCGGCGCGGTCAACGGCGAGGCGTCGGCAGCGCTCCGTGACTTTGCGATCTCTTTTGGCATTCCCGTGGTTACCACCTTGATGGGGATCGGTACCTTCGACACTACGCATCCGCTTTCCATGAGCATGCTGGGCATGCACGGTGCAGCGTTTGCCAACTACGCCGTCGAAGACTGCGACATGCTGATCGCCGTGGGGGCGCGCTTCGATGATCGAGTCGCTGGGGTACCCGGCAAATTTGCCCCGCAGGCCAAAAAAATCGCCCACCTCGATATCGATCGAGCCGAAATCAACAAGGTCAAGCGCGTCGACTGGAGCCATGTCGGGCAACTGCGCGAGGCGCTCGAGACGCTTACGGCTCATGGCAAGGCGATCGGGTTTCGGCCAGATCTCTCTGCCTGGCATGCCGAGCTTGCCGAGTTGCGTCGTCGGCACGCCATGAATTACGACCGCGACAGCCAACTCATTCAGCCCTATTACGTCATCGAAGAAATCAATCGGCAAACTCATGGCGAAGCCATCATTGCCACTGGTGTCGGCCAGCACCAGATGTGGGCTGCGCAATACTTCGATTTTCGGCAGCCGCGGTTGTGGCTGACCTCGGGTTCGATGGGCACGATGGGTTTCGGCTTGCCGGCGGCGATTGGTGCGCAGTTCGCCAATCCCAAGGCACTGGTCATCGACATCGACGGCGATGCCTCGATACGCATGAATTTCGGCGAACTCGAGACCGTCACCACCTACGATTTGCCGGTGAAGGTGGTGGTGCTCAACAATTTTGGCGACGGCATGGTCAAGCAATGGCAGAAGCTGTTCTTCAAGGGACGCATGTCGGCCAGCGATAAATCCTTGCACAAAAAAGATTTCGTCAAAGCCGCGCAGGCTGATGGTTTCACGTTTGCCGCGCGGCTCGATCGCAAGGCAGACGTGCCGCGGGTCGTCGAAGAATTCATTCGCCATCCGGGGCCCGCGTTTCTCGAGGTCATCATCGATCCCGATGCCGGCGTATATCCGATGGTCGGACCAGGCCAGTCTTACGATGCAATGATCACTGGCGACTTCATCGCCGCGCGGCATGCCGTCAAAGAGACCGAGGCGCCGGGTCCCTCGCAGATGTTCTAGCCCATCTCGAGCAGGCGACCGCCTGCCGGGGCATCAAGCGACACCGATTTCACCAGGGCATAGACAGACTGCTCGGGTGCGAGCGCAAGTGCGCTGACCGCCGCCGGAGTGACTGCGGCGAGCAGACGCTGCGCACCCACGGCGAGTTCAACCAGCACCGAGCCATCACCGCGATCACGCAGACAAAGAATCGTCGCCTGCAGTGCATTACGTACCGAGAGCCCTTGCGGGGCTTGCGTGGCAATGATCACCTCGTTCGCCGGTACATAAGCACGGGTGCTCATGCCAGCCGCAAGTGGCAGCAACGGAATGCGCACCGTCTGACCTTCGAGCATGGTGAGCCAACCATCGCCCGCGGGATCACGCCCCGTGACACGCAGCGTCAGCAGACTACCGGTGTCGGGGCGCATTGAGAGCAATGGGGTGTGGGCGCGCCCCATCAGCGCGTCGATACGATCGCTGGCGACGACGCGACCCGCATCGAGCAACACCAGATGATCGGCGAGACGCAGCACCTCGGCGAGACTATGCGTGACGTAGATGGCCGGGATCGCGAATTCGCGCTTGATGAGCTCGAGCAGGGCGAGAATTTCGGCCTTGCGCGGTGCATCGAGTGCCGCGAGCGGTTCATCAAGCAGTAGCAGCGCCGGGTTCGACAACAGCGCACGGCCAAGCGCTACGCGTTGACGTTCGCCTCCGGAGAGCGTGCGCGGCCAGCGCTGTAGCAGTGCGCCCAGCCCCAAAGTATCGATGACCTGCTGCGTATTGATTGCCGGTTGACGACGACGTGATCGGCGTGCACCGAAGTCGAGATTGGCTGCGACATCAAGATGCGGAAACAGCAGGCCATCTTGCGGAACCCAACCGATGGCGCGCTGCTCGGCCGCGAGATGAATGCCGCGGACGGTATCGACAAACACCTGGTCCCCGATGCGGATCGTGCCGCGATCCGGTTGCAAGTTGCCGCAGATGAGATCCAGCAGTGTTGATTTACCTGCACCTGAGGCACCGAATACGACCGTCACTCCGGTCGCTGGCGCCTCAAAGCGAGTCTCGAGCCGAAAGTCACCGCGTTCATGGGCGACATCGATCGTGAGGGCGCGTGCGCGCGTCATGGACGGCGCGGTCATGGACGAGCGTTCCAGCGGCCGGCACGTCGACCCAGCCATTCGGCACCGAGCAGCGCGAGCAAGGCGATCGTCATCGAAATGAGTGCCAGTCGCATGGCCATTGCTTCGCCGTCAGGAGCCTGCAAGGCGCCGTAGATGGCGAGAGCCAGAGTCTGCGTTTCACCGGGAACATTAGCTGCGAACGTGATGACAGCCCCGAATTCGCCGAGGCACATGGCAAAACCGAGCACCGCTGCAGCGAGCACGCCGGGCAGCGCCAGCGGCAGCGTGACGGAGAGAAATCGATCGAGTGATCCGGCGCCCAAAGATCGAGCGGCGAGTTCGAGTCGCGGATCGATCGCTTCGAGTGACAAGCGAATGGTGCGCACCATGATCGGCAGCGCGACGAGACCCGCAGCAATGGCGGCGCCGTTGGTGCTGAACACCAGGCGCACGCCGAAGACGGCATCGAGCCAGCGCCCGAGAGGCCCCTGAACGCCAAGCGTGAGCAGCAACAAGTAACCGACCACGACCGGCGGCAGCACCAAAGGCGAGTGCACGAGTGCGTCGAGCAGCGCACGACCCGGAAATCGTCGTCGTGCGAGCAACCAACCGAAGAAAAGCGCCGGTGGTAGCGTGAACAGCAAAGCGCGCAGCGCCACCCGCAGACTGGTGAGAATCGCCAACCATTCCGCTTCAGACAAGCTCACCAGCAGGTCCTATAATTTGTGGCATGAAATATTTGCACACGATGGTCCGCGTGACCGACCTCGAAGCCTCGCTGCGATTCTATCGGGACGCTCTTGGCCTTGAGCTGCTTTCTAAAAAAGAAGTGCCGCAGGGTCGCTAGACGCTGGTGTTTCTCGCGGCGCCCGGCGATCACTCCGCGCCGGTCGAACTCACCTACAACTGGGACCCCGAGGTTTATACCGGTGGTCGCAACTTCGGCCATCTCGCATATGCCGTTGCCGATATTCACGCTGCATGTCAGCGCCTCGCCGATCACGGCGTGACCATCCTGCGTCCGCCACGTGACGGGCGCATGGCGTTCGTACGGTCGCCCGATGGCATTTCGATCGAGCTACTGCAGGCCGGTGGCGCGCTTGCACCCATCGAGCCCTGGGTTTCGATGCCGAATACCGGCAGCTGGTGATTTCTCCCGTGAGGGTGTGCGTTACCCGGCATGAGTGAAGCTGCCTGACATGGCAGCCTGCGGCGCCTGATTGTCGTGAGGCGAAATGCGCGCAGGCTGCAGACTTGGCTGCTGTGCGGATGCGCAGTGCCGCGAGCGTATCTGGGCGAGCCGACCTCCGCGACCCGCGAGCAATCGGGTTATCGTCTGGCGACCGTGCTGCGCGCGCGGGGCGAAGATGATCTGCTTTTTTTGATCAGCTTGTCGGGCGGCGGCATGCGCGCCTCTGCTGCAACGGTCAAAGAAAAAACTTTCATTTGCAAATACCTCTGGTTTACCAGGTCATCGAGACGCCTTTGGTTTTCAGGTAGGGCTCGAGTCCTTCTTTGCCGAACTCGCGTCCCCAGCCTGACTGCTTGTTGCCACCGAACGGCATGGCCGGATCGATGGCTGCGTGCATGTTGACACTGACCTGACCCGAGTCGATCTTGCGCACCATTTGCATGGCGATGCCGAGATCGCGTGTCCATACGCTACCCGACAAGCCATAGATGGTCGAGTTGGCAGCTCGCGCCACGGCGTCGAGATCGCCATCGCCGAAACGCTGTACGCAAAGCACGGGCCCGAAGATCTCATTCTTCACGGGGGTCATGTCGTGGGTGGTGCGCGCGAGCACGGTCGGTTCGAAGAAATAACCAGGGCGGCTTGGCGAATGCCCACCGCAGACCACCTCGGCACCCTCTTTGCGCCCCGCGTCGACGAAGCTCGCCACGCGATCACGCTGCTGCGCAGAGATCAGCGGCCCGAACTCCGAGGAGGGATCGAGCCCCGGTCCCATTTTCATGGTGCGCGCGACGGCAGCAATGCCTTCGACGACCTGGTCGTGCACCTTGTCGTGCACGAAGAGGCGGGTGCCTGCCATGCAGTTTTGACCCTGCAGGAAAAAACAGGCTCGCGCTGCTCCCGGGATAACCTGTGCGAGGTCCGCATCGGGGAACACCACGACCGGCGACTTGCCACCGAGTTCGAGCGTCACTTTTTTGAGATTACCCGCGGCGGCTTTGACGATCAGTCGGCCGACCTCGGTCGATCCGGTGAAAGCGATCTTATCGACACCCGGATGCGCAGCGAGCGCGGCACCTGCGGTTTCGCCATAGCCATTGACGATATTGATGACACCATCAGGAACACCGGCTTCCTGACAAATTTCCGCGAGTCGCATCGCGGTGAGTGGCGTCAGCTCCGCAGGCTTCAAGACCAGCGTGCAGCCCGTGGCGAGAGCGGGGGCGATTTTCAGCATCACCATGGGCAGCGGTGAATTCCACGGCGTGATCGCGCCAACGACGCCGATCGGTTCACGCAAAGTGAAGGAAATCGCCTCGCCCGGGAGCTTGCCTTGCGGCGCTGCCGGAATCGTCGCACCCTCGATTTTGGTGGGCCAGCCTGCGTAGTAACGAAAGAACTCCGGCACCACCATGCCGCAGACATATTGCGCGAGCGGTGTGGGCAACCCGTTATCGAGAATCTCGAGTTCGCATAGCTGTTGAAAGTTGGCCAGGATGAGATCAGAGATTTTCCACAGCACTGCGCTTCGCTGCGCTGCGGTGAACTTTGACCAAGGCCCTTCAAAGGCCGCTCGCGCAGCTTTCACGGCGGCGTCGATTTCGGTGGTACCGCCTGCTGCGCAGTGCGCGATCTTGAGTCCGGTTGCCGGATCGTGAATGTCGATGGTCCCGCCCGAATCTCCGTGCAGCCACTTGCCACCGATGAAATGCCCGTGTGATCGAGCCAGAAAATCGAGCGTTGTTTGAGAGAGCGTGTACTGTGAAAGCGCGGACGATGCGGTACTCATGAGAACCCCCGGTAATGACCTCTGCCATCGTATGTCGCTGCTGGCAGTGAGTTGCGGATCGAGGTCGGGTACGTCCGGTGCGTGGCCGTAGCCGCCCACAGCAACGCCCTCATGATGTCGGTTGAGTCGTCGAGCATGGCTCGTTAGGCTGCTGCACCCGATGGAGAACCGACCATGACAGGCAGTCGATCAGGTTTGCGGCAGACCCGCGAGGCGAGTTTTGCAGGCAGCGTGTCCGTGATCGTCATCGGCGGCGGTGGCTGTGGGCTGACGGCGGCTCTGGCGGCGCAGCAGGCCGGGGCAGAGGTGTTGGTTCTCGAGCGCGATGCGTCGACGCTCGGTACCACGGCCATGTCCACCGGGCTGATCCCGGCTGCGGGTTCGCGACTGCAACGCGAGCAGGGAATCGACGACTCGCCGGAACTGTTCGCGCGCGACATCGTCGCCAAGACGCACGGCGAGACGGACCCGGCCATCGCGCTGGCGCTTGCGCAGGCCTCGGCGCGCACGGTCGAGTGGTTGATCGATGATCACGCCGTACCGCTGTCCTTGGTCGACAGTTTTCTGTATCCCGGACACAGCGTGAAGCGCATGCACGGCACCCCGAATCGCAGCGGCCGGGAGCTGATGGGCTCGTTGGCGGCGGCGGTCGGACGCAGGGGTATCGATGTGTTGACCGACGCGCTGGTCAGCGATCTTTTCGTCGATGATGAGACCAGCCGGGTGCGCGGCGTGCGTATTCGGCGACCTGACGGCAGCGTCGAGGATTTGGGCTGCGAGGCGCTGATCCTTGCTTGCTGCGGGTTTGCGGGTAATCCCGACATGGTACGTCGCTTCATTCCCGAGATTGCCGACGCCACTTTCTTTGGTCACCCCGGCAACAAGGGTGATGCGATCCGCTGGGGCGAGGGTCTTGGCGCAGCCATCCGCGACATCCACAGTTATCAGGGTCACGGGGGTTTGGCCGCGGGGCGCGGCATCCCGATTCTTTGGCCGTTGATCATGGAAGGCGGTTATCAGGTCAATGTCCGTGGCGAACGCTTCTCCAACGAAGCGCGCGGCTATTCGGAGCAGGCGGTCGATGTTGTCGCCCAGCCCGGGCATGTCGCCTGGGACATCTACGATCAACGACTCCACGAGCTGATGCTCGAATTCGACGATTATCGCGACGCGCTAGAGGTGAGGGCGGTGCTGCAGGCCGAAGAGATCGCCGCGCTAGCTGCGCTCGCCGGCATCGATGCTGCGGGCCTAGCGAGTACGGTGGCTGAAGTCGAATCTTTGCAGCGTAGTGAGCGCGTCGATCGTTTCGGACGCGACTTCACGCGCAAACCTGCGCTACGAGCGCCTTATTTTGCGGTGAAGGTGACGGGTGCTTTGTTTCACACCCAAGGCGGACTCGCGGTGAACCACGAGGCACAAGTGCTGCGTGAAGACGGCTCTTTGCTGCCCAATATCTTTGCGGGCGGCGGTGCAGCACGTGGTGTGTCGGGAGCGGGATGCTCCGGTTACATGGCGGGCAACGGTCTTTTGACCGCGACCACCTTCGGCCGACTGGCCGGAACGGCAGCCGCCCGACTCGTACGCCGCTGAGCGCACGAGTCGGGACTCGGCCGTCAATCCATCTTGTAGCTGATGGTGAACATGTACTCGCGGGGGCGCAGCGGAATGAATCCGCCGAGGAAGCCGCGCGAGCCGGTAGTGATCACGTATTCGTCGGTGAAGTTCTTCACCGAGACGCGAGCCGACCAGTTGTCGTTGAAGGAGTGGTTCACGAACGCGTTACCGGTGCTGTAACCCTTGACCTTGAAGTCGTTGGTAGCAGCCGTGACGTAGTCGTCGGTGGTGAACCAGTCGGCACCGACGCTGGTACGACCGTAGCTGTTGTCGACGCCATAGTCGAAGCCGACCGTGAACGAGAAGTTCGGCGTCTGCGGCACGACCGGATTCACGCCGAAGTTCCTCAGCGCGTTCGCCGGCGAGCTCGTCGGATTGAGCGTGTCGTACTTGCCGTCCATGGCGAAGGTGCCGCTCAGGAACAACGTCAGGCCGTCCGCCGGAACAGCGGTGATTTCGGCCTCGAGACCCTGAATGGTCGCCTTGCCCGAGTTCTGCACCGGGAACGCCACCGTGCCATCGGCGTTGGCCACCGTCGCGTTGAGCGCGAGGTCTTCGGCCTTGGCGAGGAAGTAGTTGGCGTTGATACGCAGGCGATTGCCCAGCATGTCGGTCTTGATACCGACCTCATAGGTCCAGTTCGACTCGGGGAAGTACGGGGCTTTCGCGTCGTTCGGGTTGAAGATCGCGATGCCGTTGTAACCACCCGACTTGAAGCCACTCGCCGCCGAGAAATAGAGCAGCATGCGGTCGACGTTGCCGCTCGCTGGCAGCGTGTAGTCGAGACCGATACGCGGCGTAACTTCGGAGTAGGTGTTCTTCAAGTTGATGAGTGCCGGCGGAGCGCCGAGCAAGCTCTTCCAATCGAGCTTGAAGGTCTTCTTGTCTTCGGTGTAGCGGATGCCAGCCGTGACCTTGAACGCATCGCTGACCTTGTAATCGGCCTGCGCGAACAGCGAGGTCGACTTGGTGTTGGCGTTGATGGTGCTGAAGGAGATCGGCAAGGCGGCGCTGCCCGGTGCGCCGAAGTAGGAGTTCCAGTTGAAGTTCTGCGTGCCATCTTCATCAAAGAAATAGGCACCGACCAGGTAGTTCAGGCTGTCGGTCGAGCCCTGCAGCTGAATCTCTTCGCTCCACTGTTCTGCAGTGGCCTTGTTGGCGGCCATGACGTTGCCGTTGCCGCTGAAGTCGTTGGTGAAGTAGTCGTCGGTCTTCACATAGCCCGTGATCGAGCGCAGCGTCGCACTGCCCAAGTCATAGCCGATGTTCAGTGCGGCGATGGTTTGCTTGGTCGTGCCCTCGGGGTAGTTCTTGAGGCCATTCGCCCGCGCCACGTTTGGCGTGTTGAGTGTGTACTTGCCGAACTGCGGCACGAGATTATCGGAGGTGAACTGCTTGTTCGAAGCAACGGCCGGGGTCGAAGCCGGAATCAGCTGACCTCCATCGTTATTCGAATTGGCATAGGACAGCGAGCCGGCGATTTCGAGATCGCCGCTGGTGTAGCGCAGTTTGCCGCGCGCCGCCCAGTTGGTCTCTTCGCCAACCTGGTCGGCCTTCGAGGGGTTGCGGTTGAAGAACTGCGCACCCTTGTTGCTGTACAGCGCCGAGAACGAACCCCCGAGGTTGTCGGCGAGCTTGCCGCCGGTGCTCAGGCTGATGCGCTGCTGATCAAAGTTGCCAGCACCGACGCTGAAGTTGCGCCAGCTTTCTTCGCCCGGCGAACGCGAGACGAACTTGATGGCACCCGCCAAAGTATTGCGACCGTAGAGTGTGCCCTGCGGACCACGCAGCACCTCGACGCGCTCGATATCGGCGAGCGTGATGTTGTTGCCGTTGAGTCGCGCAATGTAGACATCGTCGACATAGATGCCGAACGGCGATTCGGCGACCACCAGCGAAGCGTCCTGCTGCAGCGAGCCGCGCAGCGAGGGCGAGAGGTTGGTGGGCGTCGTGATGTTGTTGAACATCTTGAGGCTAGGCGCGAAGCGAGCGAGATCGCGGGCTTCGGTGACCTGCTTGTTGGTCAGCGCCTCGGCGGTGATCGCCGTGACCGGCACCGGTACCGACTGCAGCGAGGCTTCGCGGCGTTCGGCGGTGACGACGATTTCTTCGAGCACGCCCGACGAGTTGTCGTTCTGGGCGTAGGCTCCGGCCGGCAGCACGGCAAGGCCGATGGCAAAAGGCAACAAACGATGGTTAGACATGCGTGGTCCCTGTGAGTTGATGATCTCTGTTCGGTATCCGCCGCAGCGCCCAAGGAGCGCCGCGGCCGCCTAATCTAGCAGACCGCATCGCCTGCAGCCGAGGGGGTCGGCTGTTGGGGAGGATGTTGTTGCGCGCAGACAACGAAATGCCATCGGGCGGATGGCTCAGCGGAGTTTGACCACGACCTTGCCGGCGTTTTTGCCGGCCAGCAAATGCTCGACGGCGTCGGCAACCTGATCGAGACCGGTGAAAGGGGTCGGGTCGACGAGTGCGCGCAGCCGGCCTTGGTAATAAAGGTCGAGGATTCGCTCCGCTGCCTGCGCAAAGAACTCGGGGAAGGCCTGATTCTGGAAGCCACGAATCGATGCGGACTTCCAGTAAAGCTTTCGGTAGGCCCGAGGTTGCGGCACGAACTCGATCTCTTGGTCGAAGTCGGAGGTATGGCCGCTGACCACCACCCGACCACGGAAGGCGACGTGATCGACGAAGGCGTCAAAGATTTCGCCACCCACTGAGTCATAGGCAACATCGAGACCGCGTGGATATTCCCGACTCAAGACTTCGCGTAAATCCTCACGACGATAATTGATGGGACGGTCGACTCCGAGCTCGCGCAGCAAGGCTAGCTTGTCTTCGCTGCCCGTGATGCCGATGACATGACAGCCGCGCAGCTTGGCGAGCTGGATCACAAAATGACCGAGACCGCCGGCGGCTGCCGACACGGCGACCGTATCACCGGCCCTCACTTCACCGATGCGTTCGAGCCCGACCATGGCCGAGATGCCACTCGGAATCAGCGCAAGAATTTCCGATGTCGCGTCGCGGATTTTGATCGGTCGGCTTGCCTCGGTGATTTGATAATCGCGATAGCCGGAGCCGAGCCGCGTCGCCGCGACGCAATCGCCCTCACGCCACTCTGTCACCCCGGCGCCCACGGCGACGATTTTGCCCACGGCCTCGACGCCCATATCGAACGGGGGTCGCACCTCCACGTAACGAATGGTGTTGCGACAAAGATTTTTGTCAAAGATTGCATTGCAGCCGGCGTATTCGTTGCGGATCAGCACTTCGCCCGGCCCCGGGTCGCGCCAGGCTTCATCGACCACCGAGGTCGAACTGCGGAAGTCGCCGGTGACTTGATGGATCACGAGCTTGCGATAGCGTGCGGGAGCTCTGGTCTCGGACATGCGGCGGTGTTGTTGAATGTGCTGGCGGGAGGTTGTGCTACGTTGCGGCAGTTTATCGCAAGGAGAACGCTCGCGTGCCCACGACCTTGATCACCGGAACCTCGCGCGGACTCGGCCTCGAGTTCGTTCGTCAATATGCCGCTGCGGGCTGGACGGTGCTCGCCTGTGCGCGGCATCCTGCAGGGTCAGCCGAACTCATGGCGCTGGCTGCGGCATATCCGCAAAGCGTCCGGCTGCTCACACTGGATGTCGAAGACCATGCCGCCATCGAGCGGACGGCGCGCGAACTCGATGGCACTCCGATCGACGTGTTGCTCAACTCCGCAGGAACCATGGGCAAGGGCAGCTTCGCCACCGAAGGGGTCGCCTTTGGTCGCTTCGGTCACTCCGACTTCGCCGATTGGGAGCGGGTGTTTCGAATCAATGTCATCGCACCCATGAAGATGGCAGAAGCCTTCGTGGCGCATGTCGCAAGCTCTGAACAAAAGAAAATCGTCACGCTGACCAGCATGGTGGGCTCGGTGGCCCTCAATCGCGTCGGCAGTCTTTATGCCTATCGCGCGAGCAAGGCGGCGGTGAATGCCATGATGAAATCGATGGCGATCGATCTCGCCAAAAGTCACGGCATTGCCGCCACCGCGATCCATCCGGGCTGGGTGCGCACGGACCTTGGCGGTCCGCGCGCCGATATCGACGCCCCGCAAAGCGTGAGCGGGATGCGCGCGGTGATTGCCGCGCTCGATCTCAGTCGCGCCGGACGGTACTGGGTCTATGACGGCAGCGAGATGCCTTGGTAAACCGCGGTCAACTCCGCTATCACCGCAGTGATCAACGCGGCCATCAACGCGCCTAGAAGAACATTCTCGCCATGGTTTTGCGACTCGGGTCATAGGCGTTGTAGGTCTTGCTGATCGTCGACGGATCGCCGAGTGCCTGCACGGCAAGCGCGGCGAGATCGGTTCGACCGATATAGCTGAACGCTTGCGGATCATCGGCGAGGATCGCCGTGCCGGTGGCAGGCACGTCGCCGAGACCGCCCGGACGGATGATGGTGTAGTCGAGCCCGCTGGTGCGCAGGTGTTGCTCGGCCTGATCTTTGAGTGCGATCACATCCTTCAGAAATCGACGCGACATCCGTGGCGCCGCTTCGTAGGAATTGCCGGTTCCGATCACGGTGATGAACACGAAGCGCTTGACTCCAGCAGCCTTGGTCGCATCGATCACATTACGGTTACCGATGTAATCGGGGCGCTTGTCTTGCTCACCACGCGTCGTGCCCAGCGTGGAAATGACGGCGGCGTAAGTGCCCGAGGCGAGCGCCGCGTTGACCGTGGCCGGATCGAGTGCATCGGCGATGACGGTGTTCACGCCCAATTTCTTGAGCTCGGCCGTCTTGGAGGTCGCGCGTACCGCGACCGTGACCGATTCGCCACGCTCGCGCAGCTGGCGCACGATCTCGAGCCCTGTGCCACGCGTACCGCCAAAGATCAGGATCGGACCACCCGGCGAGGTATAGGCGGAAGCGGGCCGCACGTTGATCGGATCGTGCGACGAACCACTCCACCAAAAGAGATAAGCGACCACCACGATTGCCAAGGTCAGCACCAGGCCACCCAGGAACTTGAGCACTCCGAGCAGGAACTTGAGCATGTGCAGATCCCCTTGAGGAAAATGAATGATTCGTCAGCGTGCGCCGGGCGGCGCGTATTGTTCGACCCACGCCCTGACGGTCTTGTACCAGAACAGCGAGTTTTGTGGCTTCAGGATCCAGTGGTTTTCGTCCGGGTAGTAGATCAGCCGCGACGGCACGCCGCGTTTTTGCAACGTGTTGAAGAGCTCGATGCCGTGATTCACCGGCACTCGCATATCGAGCTGGCCGTGAATGACGAGCGTCGGCGTGGCGAAATTACCCGCAGAGGTATGCGGCGAATAACGCGCGAATTCTTCGGGGCGCTCCCAAAATTCGAAGAACCGGTCGCGCTCGGCGCCATAGTCGGCGCCAATCTGCGTGAAATTGTTGTAGACCGCGGCGTGGGCGATCAGCGCCTTGAAAGGATGCGCGCGCCCGAGCAGCGTGCTGGCAAGGAAGCCGCCGTAACTGCCGCCGCCTGCGACCATGCGATTGGCATCGGCCCATGGCTGGGCTGCGAGCCACTCCGCAGCCTTGATGGTGTCTGCGTACGGTTTGCTGATGCGATCGGGATTGATCGAGTCCGCAAAGGCCTGACCGAAGCCGCTCGAGCCGTGGAAGTTATGCCAGGTGACCACGTAGCCCCAACTCGCGAACACCTGTGCGTTCCAGCGCCACTGCACGGCATCCTGGATGCCGTTGTGGGGTCCGCCGTGCAGCAACATGAATACCGGATATTTCTTTGACGGATCGAAGTCGGGCGGATAGACCACCCACATCTGAATGGGCGCGCCAGATGCACCTCTATAGGTCACGCTGTCGACGCGCCCCTGTGCGGTCGCGGTCAGCGTCGAATCATTGAAGTTCGACAGTTTGGTCGCAGCGCCGTTCGCAAGATCGAGTCGCACCAGGGTCGGCGGTTCGGAAAAACTTTGACGCAGCGCGACGGCAACGGGCTTCGCGCCGCCGGCGGCGGCGAGCGCCAGACTCGTGAAACTGCTGCTGCCGGTGATCGCGGTGGGGTTGCCCGGTTTTGTGACATCGAAGCGATAGACGCGATTGGTCGCGGCATCGTCGATCGCGCTGTAAATGGCCTTGGAATCTGCTCGCCAAAGCAGATCGCCTGCCGACCGATCAAATTGACCGCTGAGGTCGCGACGCGAATCGTCGGCACGGTCGATCAGCAGCAGTCGAGCGCGGTCGGCATAGAACCCGGGAATGGCCTGCGCCGCGTAGGCGAGCAACTTGCCATCAGGGCTGTAGGCAGGGCTGCCATCATCAGCTCGATTCGCCTCGGTGAGATTACGCGGTGGCCTGCAGCCGCAGGTGGCCACGCGGATGAGATCGTGGTTGGGTTCGACGCCACTGCTGTCGGTATCGGCGACGAAAACCGCTTCGGTACCGTCGGGGGAGATGTCGTAGGACGAAGCCGAATATTCGGACTTCGGCAAATGAAAACCTGACTGCCGCGTAATCGCGATCAACTCGCCGCCGGCGCGGGGGACCGAGAACAGGTGGGGTTCACGGTCGTCGAGGAAGCGGTCCCAATAAGAGATGGGCGCTCGATCCCATACTTTGGCGCTCATCTTGCTCTCGGCGCGCTCTTTCATGCGTGCCGCCTGATCCTCCCATTTCACGAGATCGATCCAGATCGCTGAGGCAAAGGCGATCCGACTGCCGTCGGCGAACCACTTCGGCGCGCTGACGCCTGTCGGTACGTCAGTCAGACGTCGTGCTTCACCGCCATCGACGGCGATCAAATAAAGCTGTGATTCCTTGTCGTCACCGCGCTTCGAAATGAACGCGATCGTCGAGCCCTCGGGGCTGAAGCGCGGCGAGGAGTCGGCTGCCTTGTCGCTGGTCAGTTGGCGCGACGCTTTGCCATCGGTCGAAAACAGCCACAGATCGGTGGCGCTGCGATTTTCTTTGATATCGAAGCGCGTGACCGCCACCACCGCGTGCTTGCCGTCGGGGGAGATGTCGGCATCGCCGAGCCGCACCAGTGACCACATCCGCTCGGCCGACAGGCGTTCGCTGGCCGACGCGGTCTGCGCTGGCGCCGGTGCAACCGCTGCCAGCGACCACGCGAGCAGCGCAAACTGTGCAGCCAAATGGCGTGGCGAAAGTCTCGACATCATGAACGCGCTCCCTTGTAGTCCTTGAGGGCATTGATCAAAGCCGTATTCTCGGCGGTGCGGCCTAGCGAGATCCGACACCAGTCGGTCAGTGGCTCGAAAGGTCTGCCGACGTCGATGCCGCGAGTTTTCATCTGCGCGCGAAATTCGGTGATCGGCACACCGGTACGCACGAACAGGAAATTGCCCTGCGAGTCGCTGCACTCCATGCCGAGTTCGCGGCAGACCGCGGTGACATGCCGTCGATCCGCGATGATGTGCTCGCGCGACTGGGCAATGAATTCGGTATCACCCAGACTCGCCGTTGCCGCAGCGAGACCGAGCACATTGGGGCTGACCATTTCCAGACCACGCAATTTTTTGATGAGATCGGGTCGACCGATCGCATAACCGATGCGCAGTCCGGCAAGGCCATGCACTTTTGAAAAGGTACGCAACACCACGAGGTTGGTATCGCTGCGCGCGAGATCGATCATGCTCTCAGTGACGCCCGGATCGACCAGATCCATATAGGCTTCATCGACCACCACGAGGGTGCGTGCGGCGAGCTCAACACAAAGTTCACGCAGCGCGGGGCCAGGGAGCACTGTGCCGGTCGGATTGTTCGGGTTACAAAGATAAACCAGCCCGGTACCCGCAGGCGTTGCCGCCGCGATGGCGCCAGCATCGTGACGCAGCTGGGCATCGAGCGGTACACGACGAATCGTCGCACCTTGTTTTTCGGCGAAGCTCATGAGCTGGACGAAGGTCGGCCACGCGCAGGTCACGGTGCCGCGCGCGCCCCAACCGAGCGCAAGCATGTGCAGCAATTCCCCCGAGCCCGAGCCGAGGCAGACGCGCTCGCCCGGGACGTTCTCGCGTGCGGCGATCGCGGCAATCAGCCGCATGGCGTAATCCACGCCGTAGCGACAACCATCATTGATGGCGGCGGCCACGGCCTCGCGTGCTTTGGGACCTGGACCCCAAGGGTTTTCGTTGAAGCCGAGCCGCAACGGGAAGCGCAGCGGCGTCGTGTCATTGAACGTTGTGGTGCTTGCGTTGCCAAGCCCGGCTGCAGGCAGCAGCCCCGCACCGAACGCCAGCTGCAAAGCGAGTCGACGATCTACGCTGGTCATGCATTTTCTCCTGTCCGAATCTGTCGGCTGAATAGAGGACCTCGGGCCAAAGGCTAGTGCATCGGTGGAGTCCCCGCCATCGCCTCATGCATACTGGCAGCCGATGGGTGGAGCGTAATCGCAATGTCGAGTCTTGGTGAAGGCAGGATCGTGGTGGGTACGGCGCGCGGTGAGCGCGGCGACGTCATTGATCTCGTGCGCCGCTGGTTCGACGCGAGCACTGCTCGCGATCTCGGCACGGCCGCAAGCCTCATGTCATCGACGGTGCGCATCACGATATCGGGCGGTCACCGTTTCAACAGTCTCGCCGATTTCATGGCCTTTGGTGCCACGCGCTATCGCGATGTACGCAAGCAGTGCGATAGTTTTGAAGCCTGTGAGGCGGCTGGCGGATTCGCGGTTTATGTGCGCGGCGAAATGACCGGCAGTTGGCTCGATGGCACGGTGTTTTCGCGCGTGCGCTGGTGTGACCGTTTTCTGGTGCAGGGCGGGCGCATCGTCGATCTCGAGACCTGGAGCGATCTCGCCGAGACTCGCCTGCAACTTTGAGATTCTTGCTGCGGATGTTTTCATGACAGTGCAAAAACTCGATCGTTACGTAGCCTTGGCTTTGCAGGTGGATTGCGACGGTGTGCACCCCGATCGAGATCGCGAGAGCGCCGTAGCGCGCATGGCTCGTTCCATCGCCCGGATCGAGCAGGCCATCGCCGGCGCCAAACGCTGGATCGGTGCCGATCTCAAGCTCGTCGTATTACCCGAATACATCCTCTCCGGTCCGCCTTGGGGCGAGACCATTCCCGAATGGGCGGCCAAAGGTGCGATCGCACCGGATGGCCCGGAATACGCAGGGCTCGCAGCCCTCGCGCAAAAGTACGGTGTTTTTTTGGCCGGCAATGGATACGAGACCGACGCACACTTTCCGGGTCTCTATTTTCAGGCCTGTTGGGTGTTCGACCCGGCAGGCCACCGCGTGCTGACCTACCGCCGACTGATCTCGATCTTCGCGCCGACACCCCATGATGTCTGGGACAAATATCTCGATATCTACGGGCTCGAGGGCGTGTTTCCGGTGGCCGACACCGCGATCGGCAAGTTGGCGGCGATTGCCTCCGAAGAAATCCTTTATCCGGAAATCGCCCGCGCGCATGCCATCCGTGGCGCCGAGGTTTTTTTGCACTCCACCAGCGAGGTGGCTTCGCCCAACCTCACCATCAAGCAAATCGCACGGCGCGCCCGCGCGCTCGAGAATCTTGCCTATGTGGTGTCGGCAAATACGGCGGCATTGCTCGGCATCGATGTTCCGGTCGACTCGAGCAACGGTTATTCCGACATCATCGATTACCACGGTAATCAGATGGTGCTCGCGGGCGCGGGCAACACCTCGGTGGCCTCCAGCTTCCTTGATCTGGCGGGGCTGCGTGCGTATCGCCGTCGACCCGCCATGGCCAACATGCTCTCGCGACAAGCGCTCGAAATGTTTGCTGAATCTTTTGCCACAGCCGATCTGCGCCGCCGTAATGGTTTGCTGCAGGGTGACAAGTTATTGATTCCTGATCGTGCCTATTTCCAGCAGCGTCAGGCCGATGCGATTACCCGCATGGTCGAGCGCGGTATTCTTTGACGGCGAGCGGTGACATGACCGACCATCAAGGGCAGTGGGCGGTCGAGAGTCTCGGTCGCGGCGTGTTTCTCTTCCGCTGGCATCCCGGCTTCTATCTCAGCTGTTTTGTGGTGGGGGATCGCGGTGTCACGGCGGTCGATCCGATCGATGATGCCGCTGCCGCGGGCTATCGCGAGGCGATCGCGAGCGTCACCAGCCTGCCGCTCACGCGCATCGTCTATTCGCACGATCATCGCGACCATATCTGCGGCGGTGCGACGCTGCGCGCCGGTTTCGATTGCGAAATCTGTGCGCATGAGTCGTGCCGTCACAGACTGGAGCAGCGCGGTGACACCGACATTCCACGGCCAACGCGCGATCTGGGTGATTGCGAGGTGATCGCCGACGGTGGCGCGCAGATCGAGTTTCGCTATGTGGGTCCCAACCACTCCAACTCCAACCTACTCCTGTTGTTGCCGACCGATCGTGGGCGCATGTTGGTGTGGGTGGACGGTGTGGAGCCGGGCGTGGCGCCTTATCGCAATCTTCCCGATACCGACTTCGGCGGTTATCTGAATTCTTTGGCGGCAGTCGAGAAACTCGATTTCGACCTCGTTTGCGGCGGCCACACCGGTCCTGATCATCGGCGCTGGGTCACCGACTATCACGATTACTTGCTGCGATTGCGCGACGCGACTGCGGTCGCCTTTCGTGCCGGCGGCGGCCAAATGCCGCGGCCCGACGAAGACGGCGTCGCCATGACCGAGCGCGTGCGCATCGAGGTGACGCAGGCGGCAGCAGATGCCATCGCTGATCGATATGGATCGTGGCGTGGTTTTGCGGCCTGGGCCCCGCAGACCGCCGATCGCATCCTCAGCTACCTCATCACCGGCAACTAGCCTCCGACGCACATGCCAAAGAAAGCCGTACACGAACGCTATGGCGAAGCGCGCGACGTGCTGCGCGTGATTGACGCGCCCGCCGAGATGCCCGAGCCTGGCGAGGTGGTGGTACGCATGGAGGCTGCGGCGATGCACATCGCCGATCTGCGGACCATTGCCGGCGCCGACACCTTTCGTTATCCGCTGCCGCGCACCCCGGGCTTCGAGGGTATCGGGCATGTCGTGCGCGTCGGTGAGGGCGTGAGTTCGCCGCGTATCGGTGAGCGGGTTTTCCCTGCGCTCGGCTGCGGCACATTTCGCGACGAGGTTCGCTGCCGAGCGGATGTCTGTCTGCCGGCGCCGGCGGGCGATGCACATCAGTTGAGTCTCTTGACCGTGAATGGCCCGACGGCTTGGGTGTTGCTCCAAGACTTCGTCGCGCTGAAGCCGGGCGATTGGCTGATCCAGAACGCAGCCAACGCGAGTTGTGGTCGATATCTCATCCGTTTGGCGCGTCGTCGCGGCATTCGCACCATCAACGTGGTGCGCCGGCCGCAGATGATCGACGAGCTGTACGAGCTCGGCGGGGATGTGGTTTTGCTTGACGGGCCGGATCTTGCGGCGCGCGTCGCCGCAGCGGTGGCGAACGCCCCGGTGAAACTCGGCATCGATGCCGTCTCGGGTGCGGCAACGCAGCGCATAGCCGAGTGTCTTGCCGCCGATACGCCCCTCGTCAGTTATGGCTCGATGAGCGGTGAGCGCTGTGAAATCGACTTTTATTTGATGTTTCGGCAGGGGATCGTTTTGCACGGTCTGAGTTTCGTGCGGCAGTTTCGCAGTCGTACGCCTGAGCAGGTGCGAGCCATGTACGCGGAGCTCGCCTCACTGATGGCGAGCGGCGAGCTCGTGGCGCGGATCGCCGGCGTTTATCCGCTCGAAAAAATCGTCGAGGCCTGCGAACACGCCGGCCAAACCGGCGATGATCGCGACGGCAAGATCATCATTTCTTTGAAAGGCTGATCTTTCGCGAATGGCGCTCAGTCGTTGACCAGCACCACTTTGCCATAGTGCGTGCGCGAGTCGACCATGCCATGCGCCTTGACGAGCTCGCGCATCGGCAGCACGGTGTCGACCACCGCCTTGAAATGTCTTTTCGCGAACAGCGGCAAGGCTGTTTCGCGGAAAGATTTCATGGACTCCGGGATGAAGCGCGCACTCGAAGAAATACTCATCGCCAGCAGCTGCAGGTTACGCATGCCTATATTGAGACTGAAGCAAACCTGACGGCCGCCCGTGCTGCCGTACATGACGATGCGACCTTCTGCCGCCATCGAGTCGAAGAGTGCAGTGGCAGTCTCTTCGCCGATGGTCATGAGACCGATGTCGATGCCGTGGCCGTGGGTGTCGCGCATGACTTCGGTCGGCAGGTGTTTGGTCTTGTAGTTGTAGGCGGCGTCGGCGCCGGCCTCGATTCCGCGTTGGCATTTGTCGTCACGGCTTGCGGTTCCGGCGACCCAGCAACCTTGCCATTTGGCAATCTGCAAAGCGGCGCTACCCACACTACTGGCGATGGCCTCGATGAGCACGCGCTCGCCGACCCGCGCGCGAGCTACGGTGTAGAGCGCATGCCAGGCCGTGAGCCAGCCAACGGGAATGGCCGCTCCTTCAATGAAATCGAGGGTGGCTGGCAGCGGCAAGGTGTGCACGACGTCGAACAGCACGTGCGTGGCATGCGAGCCGCGAGCTCGGCCGAATACGCGATCGCCGATGGCGAAAGCAGTGACCCCGGGGCCCACGGCCTCGACCACCCCGGCCGATTCCATTCCCATGGCAAAGGGCAACTCTTGGCCAGAGTAGGTGCCCGCACGCATCCGCGTTTCGGCGAAGTTGATGCCTGAAGCATGCACCCGTACGAGCAGTTGACCGGCGGCTGGGCGCAGCTCCGGGAGCGTGCCCCAATGCATGACGTCAGGGCCACCGAATTCTTTGACTAACCAACCGTGCACGACGCGGCCTGCGATCTCAGCGCCGCGACGCCATGAAGTTCGTGAACGCCGTGTGGTATTCGTCAATGAAAGCGGCGCTGACGGGGTCGGTCTGCAGCTTGCGCCACCAGGAACCGAGCCGCGGCAAACCGTCGTAGGGATCGACGACGCCGCACGCGCCGGCGACCGTGGCCATCATTTGCAGGCAGGGCATCATGGCGACGTCGGCATAACCGAGCGCACCGCCGACGGCGTAAGGCCCCGGACCCATGAAGTGCTCGAGTTGCTCGAGCGATTTGCGGTACGCCAGAACGCCGGCGGCGACTTCATCGGCCTTGCGCGTGGCCGGATTCATGTTGGTGAAGAAATAGCGTGCTTGTGCCGTCACATAAAGGTCGACGATGCGACCGAGCAGGCGTGATTGCGCGCGATCGTAGGCCGAGGTGGGCAACAACGCGGGTGTGGGATAGGCGTCTTCGAGGTAATCGAGCAACACCATCGATTCGGCGAGGGGTCGGCCGTCGATTTCCATTGCCGGCATCTTGCCGATGGGATTGAGGCGCAGGAATTCCGCACTCTTGATTCCGCCCGGCGGCAGTTCGGGGATGAGGGTGAGACCTTTGAGGCGAGCCGCAAAGGCCACGCGGGCGACGTAAGGTGACACGAGCGAGCCGTAAAGTTTCATGGAACCTCCGCAGGGATATCGCGCTTTGCCAAAGATGCAGCGCGTCGTGAAAAGGCGGCGAACTATGTACGGGCTGCGGTGACAACGTCAACTCGCCGCAACGACCACAATACGAAGAAAAGCAGCGGTAGCGTGACGAGGTTGAGCGCTTGCCAGCCCATCGTTTCGATGGCAGCGCCGGCAGAGAGCGAAGCGAAAGCCTGCGAGCCGAACACGGCGAAATCATTGAAGCCCTGTGCACGGAATCGCTCTTCGGGGGTATAGGTGGAAGACAGCAGCGTGGTCGCGCCGACGAACAGCAGGTTCCAGCCGACGCCGAGCAGCAGCAACGCTGCAAAATAGTGAAGGAACTGATGTCCCACGAAAGCGCAGATCACGACGCAGATCAAATTGATGCCAATCCCTGCGAGCATCATGCCGCGTACACCGAGGCGTGCAACGAACCAAGGTGTCGCCAGCGACGGCAGATACATGCCAAGCAAATGAGCCGTGATGACAGTCGTGGTCTCGGCGGTCGAAAAGCCATCGTGGACATGCATGCTGAGCGGCGTCGCAGTCATGATGAAACTCATCACCGCATAGGACGCGAGTCCTGCGAGTACGGCCAAGTTGAAGCGCGGGTCACGCAGTAGCTCGCGGATGCTGCGCCCGGCACTCGTGGTGTGTGTCACGGCGGCGATTTGATTCTCGGGCAGCAAAGTGAGGATTGCCGCGGCAATCACGCACAACACGGACAGCGAGAGAAACGAGCCGGTGTACTGCGGCCATTCGCCCAGATCGCTCGTCAGGCCGCCCAACATCGGACCGACGAACGCTGCGATCAAGGTACCGATCATCACTGTCGAGACGGCACGACCCGAGTCGGCGGGTCCCGCATATTCGATCGCTGCAAATCGATACTGCTGCACAAAGGCCATGTTGCTGCCGATGAGGAGTCCGGCAAGGCAAAACAAGACAAAGCTTTCATGGGCCACCGCCCAGGCACAGAGCAGTGCGGCCAAGGCGGCGATGAAGGCGCTGCCGATGAATGCGCGCTTGCGACCGATGCGTTGCATCAGCAGCGCCGCCGGCAGTGACATGCCTGCAAGACCCAGTACCGACATCGACAGCGGCAGGGTTGCGAGGGCCGGGGTCGGCGCGATCTGCGTACCGACGATACCTCCGAAAGCGAACAGGGTGATGGTGCCGCAGGCAGCAAAGGCTTGGGCGAGGGTGAGGATCCAGACGTTACGCATGCGACAAGAGCGATCGTGGACAGGGATGTTTTCGGCAGTATATCGACTGCGTTGTCCTCGGTTATGCTGAAGCCATGAGCGACCAAAGACTCCCGACGCCTGCCCCTGAACCGGCGTTTTTCGATAACCCCGCCATCGATAACCTGATCGCGGTGACCATGGAGTTGGGCGCTGAACTCTGGGTGCAGCGCGAGCGCATGCGGGTCATCGAGCGGCTGCTCGCGGAGCGGGGTGTGGTGACCGCCGAAGCGATCGAGCAATACACCCTGTCTGCAGATGAAGCGGCACGCGTGCAGACCGAACGCGATGCCTTCGCGAAGCGTCTCTACGCGGCATTCACGCGCGAGACCGAACCGGCGACGCCGGACGGTCCCTGAATACCATCATGCCGGCGACCGTCGCTGCCGAGTACATCGAGCGCATTCTGCGCGCGCGCGTTTATGACGTTGCCATCGAGTCGCCGCTCGACAAGGCGACTCGTCTCTCCAAAAGACTGGACAACGAGATCCTGCTCAAGCGCGAGGATCTGCAGCCGGTGTTTTCATTCAAGCTGCGCGGCGCCTATAACAAAGTGGCGCAGCTTTCCGATGTGGTCGCGGCTCGCGGCGTCATCTGCGCCTCGGCAGGCAATCATGCGCAAGGGGTCGCACTCGCCGCAGGTCGTCGCGGCATTAGCGCCATCATCGTCATGCCGGTGACGACGCCGCAGATCAAAGTTCAAACGGTGGCTGATCTCGGTGGCGAGGTCGTGCTGTTCGGCGACGATTACGACAGCGCCTACGAACATGCGCTCGGGCTCGCGCGCGAACAGCAGCTCGCTTTTGTTCATCCCTTCGACGATCCGGATGTGATCGCCGGGCAGGGCACTATCGGCATGGAGATCGCGCGGCAAACCGGTGGCAAAATCGATGCCGTATTCGTGCCGGTCGGAGGTGGTGGTCTCATCGCCGGAATCGCGGCTTATCTGAAATATGTGCACCCGCGGGTCCGCATCATCGGTGTCAATGCCGCCGACTCGACGGCCATGCACGACTCGCTGCGTGCCCGCGAGCGTGTTTCTTTGCCGCGCGTGGGCATTTTTGCCGATGGTGTGGCGGTACGTCGCGTCGGCGAAGAAACCTTCCGCCTCGCGCGCAGTCTGGTGGATGAAATGATGCTCGTCGACACCGACGAGATCTGCGCCGGCATTCAAGATATTTTCGAGGATACCCGCTCCATCGTCGAGCCCTCGGGTGCGCTCGCCGTCGCGGCGATCAAAAAATTCGTGGCTCGCGAGGGCTGCACGAGACGCCGCTTTGTCGCCATCAATTGCGGCGCCAACATGAACTTTGACCGGCTGCGGCACGTGGCTGAGCGTGCCGAAATCGGCGCCCATCGCGAGGCCCTGCTGGCCGTCGAAATTCCCGAGCGCCCCGGCAGCTTTCTCGAGCTCTGCCGAGCTTTGGGGCGACGTAGCGTCACCGAATTCAATTACCGCTACGAACGACCTGCGGCAGCACGCATTTTTCTCGGCTTTGGCATGCAGGGTGGGCGAGACGAACGTAACGAGGTGATCGCAGCTTTGCGTCAAGCGGGGTATGGCGTTACTGACATGACCGACAACGAGCTCGCCAAGCTGCACGTGCGCTACATGGTGGGCGGTCATCCCGAAGGTCTCGCCGACGAGCGCCTGTTTCGTTTCGAATTTCCCGAGCGACCCGGGGCCTTGCTGCGCTTTCTCGAGGCCGTGGGTTCGCGCTGGAACATCACGCTCTTTCACTATCGCAATCACGGCTCGGATGCCGGTCGCGTGATGGCGGGCATTCAGGTGCCCGAGGCGACACGCGAGGATTTTCTGCTGCACCTCGCCGAGCTGCACTACCCCTGGATCGACGAGACGGCGAACCCCGCGTATCGCTTGTTTCTCGGTAGCTGAGACCTCTGTCCGTGTCGGTGTATCAACCCATCGTGCAGCCGCGCGAGCAGGTCGTCCTGATACGCGGGCTTGCGCATCGCTTGCTGCACTGGGGGCCAGACGACGCACCGCCGATATTTTTGTTGCACGGCTTTCAGGACTGCGCCGACACCTTCCAGTTTTTGGTCGACGCCTTGCCGCGTGGGCTGCGCTTCGTGGCGCCGGATTGGCGCGGTTTTGGTGGCAGTGCGCGCAACGATGCGCCCTATTGGTTTCCGGACTATCTCGGCGATCTCGATGCCATGCTCGATTTCTTTGTCGGTGAGCAGCCGGTGACGCTGATCGGGCACAGCATGGGCGGCAACATCGCCGCGCTCTACGCCGGCGTGCGGGCGGAGCGTATCGGGCGCTTGATATCCCTCGAGGGCTTTGGTCTGCCGCGAGTCGACGCCGAGCGTGCACCCGATCGCTTTGCGGAATGGCTCGATCAGTTACGTAAAGGCGTCAAAGAGTCGTACTACGAAACGAGCGATCGTCTGGCCGAGCATTTGCAGCGGCGTAATCCGCGATTGTCGGACGCCATCGCACATTTCGCGGCCCACGTCTGGACTCAACCGGCGGCCGAGGGCGTGATGCTGCGCTTCGATCCTTGGCACCGACTCACCAATCCCGTGCTTTATCGCCGCGAAGAGGCTGAAGCCTGTTGGCGACGGGTTCGGGCCCCCACTTTGTTGGTGTTGGGAGGGCTATCGGAGTATCGGCGCCATCTCGAGAGCCATGACGGCGTCAACGAGGTGAGTCGCTGGCAGTCGTGTTTCGGCGATCTCGAAGTGCGGGACTTCCCGGCACTCGGCCACATGATGCATCACGAGGATGCACCCGCCGTGGCTGCCGCGATCGAAGATTGGCTGCATCGCCACTGATCTTCGCAAGGTTCGCCAAATCGGCGACACTCAATCCCGATGACTATGCACAGTGATCAAACGGGAACGCGCTGGGGTGGCGTGAGCTCCGGGGCGCGTCTTGCCGGATTTTTGGGTCTCGCGCCTTTCGGCTTCGCGCTGCTCTGCGTGACTTTGGGGGCCGACCACGGCTACCTCGAGTTTGGCAGACAGCTCGCGATCGCCTGGGGCGCGGTCATTCTCGCTTTCGTTGGCGCTGTTCACTGGGGGCTCGCGCTGGCGGGTCGTTGGGAATGGTCCTTGTCGACGATCATTGTCTCAACTTTGCCATCGGTGGTCGGTACGCTTGCAGTATTGCTGGGCGACGAGCGCGGTATCGCGCTTTTGGTCGCGGGCTTTGGTCTCTTCTGGCTGTTCGAGCATCGAATGCACCTCGAAAATTTGCCGGGTGATTATCTGGCATTGCGACGTGCGTTGACTCTCGGCGTGTGTACGCTACTCGTCCTCGTGGCGTTCGCCTCCGCCGAGGCCACTGCAGGGAGCATCCGATGAAACTCGAGGAACTGATCGACAGCCAGTGGCTGCGACCCGTGATTGTCATCATCTTCGTCGCGGTTCTTTTGTTGCTCGCGTTTCAGGTGCTGCAGCCCTTCATCGTTCCGGTGATCTGGGCGGTGATTCTTGCTTATGTCACCTGGCCCATGCACGAGCGACTCGTGCGACTCTGCGGCGGCCGACGCACACTCGCCGCGTTTTCGATGACCGTATTGTTGAGTGCAGCCATCATCCTGCCGTTGGTGTGGATCGTGCTACTGCTCAAATCCGAAGCCTTGCCGTTCTATCGCGAGATCCTGCCGATGCTCGCGCGCGCCAAACTGCCCGAATTCATCGCCGAACTGCCGCTGCTGGGTCCTCGCCTGCAGGAGATCCTCGCGCAGATCGCTCGCGACCCCGGCGCCGTCGATGCAGCAGTACGCGATTTCTTTGCACAGTCTTCGGGCGAGATCAGCGCACTCGTCGGGGGTGTCGGACGGAATATCGTCAAGATGGGTATCGCGATGGTGTCGCTGTTCTTCATGTATCGCGACGGCGAGCACTTTGCTGCGCAGGTGGAGCGCATCCTCGAGCAATTCTTTGGTCGAGTACGCGTGCAGCACTATCTCGAGGCGGTCGGCAATACGGTCAAGGCGGTGGTCTATGGTATCGTGCTCGCCGCGCTTGCCCAGGGCACACTCGCCGGTCTTGGCTATTGGGTCGCGGGTTTGCCGGTACCGGTGTTCTTCGGATTGCTGACTTTTCTCGTCGGCTTGGTGCCATTCATCGTGCCGTTCATGTGGGGCTCGGCCAGCGTCTGGCTGTATCTCACCGGCGAGACCACGGCCGCCATCGGTTTGGCCATTTGGGGTCTCACTGCCGTGAGCTGGATCGACAACATCGTCCGACCGCTCGTGATCAGTGGCGCGACGCGCATCCCCTTTCTGCTCGTGTTGTTCGGTGTCCTCGGTGGCCTTGCGGCGTTCGGGCTCGTCGGGCTTTTCCTGGGTCCGGTCATTCTGGCGGTCATCATGGCGGTATGGCGAGAGTGGCTCGCCGAGAAGCGTTCGCAACCGACTGTTTCGTCTGACCTCTAGCGCTTGGTGTTCAACGGGAGTTTTCCATGCCCTCGATTCTTCGTCGCACCACATTCATCGTTGCCGATGCGCAGCGTTCGGCGGCGTTCTATGAAACTGTCTTCGGCTGGACGCGTTTCTATGACCATTCTTTGACGGCCAAGGCAGGTTTCCCGCCGGTGGGTCCGCGTGACGAGCCGGTCAAACTGGTGCTGCTCAAGGCGCAAGATCCGCAGATCGGCATGGTTGGCTTCTTGCAATATGTCGACGCACCCTTCGATACCGGCGTTGCCGTGCGTCGCAGCAAGGTACGCATGGGCGAGGCAATTTTGGTGATTCAGACCGACGACGTGCTCGGTGCACACGAGCGCGCAGTGGCTGCAGGCGCCACCATTTCCACGCCGCCAACTGACTGGAGCGTGCCGTCGCACGACGGCAAAAGCACGATTCATCTGCGCTCGATGTCGATGTTCGACCTCGACGGCATCTACTCGGAAATCAACCAGCACCTCTAGCGCCGCGCCGGCACTTTTCTGGTAGCACCTCGCCGGCACTTGCTAGGCCGTGGCGCGGGTCAGCACCTGCGGCGTCTCTGGGGCGCGCCAAGCGCGCATGCGTTCGAGCAGGCGAGCGGCGTCGTTGTCGATCAGCAGCATGTCGCGGACGCCTTCGCGCAAAAAGCCTTCACGATCGACATGATCGAGAAAGGCTGCGAGGCCCTGATAGAAACCATCGACATCGAGCAGGGCGCAGGGCTTGCGATGCAGTCCGAGATGGGACCAGGTCCAAACCTCGAAGAGTTCTTCGAGCGTGCCGACTCCGCCCGGAAGCGCGATGAAACCGTCCGCGAGCTCGGCCATCAGGGCCTTGCGCTCGTGCATCGAGCCGACCACGCGCAAATCTTCGAGGTCGCGATGCGCGACTTCACGCGCCAGCAGATTTTGCGGAATGATACCGATCACTTCACCACCCGCGGCGCGCGCCGCATCGGCGAGAGCGCCCATCAGGCCGATGCCTGCGCCACCATAGACCACGCCGACGCCCGCCTGCGCGAGTGTCGCACCCAGCTGTCGCGCCGCCTCGAGATAACGCGGGCCTGTGCCCGTGTTTGCACCGCAGAAAACGCAGAGCCGCTTCACCAGCCCATCCCGTAATAGGTGATGGTGCGACGGACGTTGTCGCGCACGATGCCGTTGAAGCCACGCAGATGTGCAAAGCGTTCGCGTAACCGACCCGCGACCACATCCGGAATTTGGTCTAGCGGCGTACCCGCATCGAGTTCACGACGCGTTTCGGTCATCAGTGCTTCAAGGTATTGGCGTCTTTCGGTGAGACGCGATTTCGGTGCGAGAGCGATACCGTGACCGCCCACATATTGCTCGAAGGACCAGCCCTCGAACTCGCGCAGACTGCGCACCCAATTGTGCAGAGAGTAATCGGCAATGAAGGGCAGCGGCATGCCGCCTGCCGTACCCAGATCGACGATGAAGGGCACGTTCACGTGATCCGGCGTCATCACGATCAGGCAATCACCGTGGTTGACACCGAGCCAGCGCAGCTCGAGCTTGCGCTCGCCGAGCTTCAGCACATGCCGATCGCCAGTGAAAGTCCGCGTCGGCATGACGATTTCGGGCTCCGGAAAATCTTTGAAATGAACCACGCAATTGCGATGACTGATGAAGGTTGCGCCTTCTTCGGCAAAGATTCGTCCACCGCGCACATGGTCCCAGTGCTGGTGGCTGTAGATCACATATTTGACCGGCAGTGGTGTGAGCTTGCGGATCTCTGCGCGCAGCACCGCGGCGGCTTCCGGCTCGATCGGATCGGTGACGATGACCCCGTCGCGGGTGATCAAAAATATGTTGCGGACCCCCGTGTAGCGGAAGGTGTAATAACCCGGACCAATCTGCGTGACTTCGTGACCCTGGACTGGTGCGGGCAGGGCGGTGCGGGGGGGCTCGTCGCTGGCGAGTGCAGGGCCGAAGAGGGTCGAACCGAAGAGGACCGTGAGTGCGCTCAGCGCAAAGAAGATTCGCATACGAGGTCTCCTGCGTCAGTGCGAGCCATCGAGATTCGGCAGCAGTGTCGCGGCCCACTTCGACTCGGCATCAGACAGCAGCACATGCTTGGCCTGCGGAAAATCGGCGGCTGCACGCCAAGTGTTGTCGCGCTGCGGGTCAAGATCCGAAGCGGCGAACACGATCGGCACGGCGGCACGTCCCAATGCCGTCGCCAAGCGTTTGCGCAGCGGATAGTCGAACTGCGCGCGTGACAAATGCTGCCAAGCTGGAGAGCGGAATAATTCGAGCACGCGCTGCTGCACTTGTATCGGATCGACCTGCGGTTCTTGACGGATCGCGGTGCTGCCCTTGCGTTCGTACCAAGGGAAAAACAGCGCCTTGTCGCGCACCAGATGCCAGGCTTTGAGCAAATAACCGCCGTACCAATCGGGTTCGATCTCCGGCGCCACATGTTCAACCAGATCGGCGGCAAGCGTGTCGCTGACATAGGCCACCCCGACCATGGCGAGTGCATGCACGCGATCACGGTGGCGCAGGGCGAGTTCGAGTCCGACTGACGCCCCTGCACCGACACCCACGACGTCGACTGCATCGAGCCCGAGCACGGCCAGCGCTTCATTGACAGCTTCCGCGTAGGCGGTCAGCGAGGACTTGCGTCGCGGTAGTGTGTCATCCGACTCACCGTGCCCAGGCAGATTGAGTGCGATCACTGGTCGGTGACCAATGAAACTGCCAGCGATCGTCGCCACGGTTTCGCTGGAACCCAGAGCATCGTGCAACACGAGCACCGTACGTCCACCGACATCGTCGTTGCGGCGCAGACGCAGTTGGCCACCCGCGATATCCACGTAATCCTGTCGCAACCGGCAATGCAGATTGGCGGGCACCGTAATCTTTGGTGCCTTCGGCGGTTTGTGCCGTTTGATGTAATCGCGACAAAGATCAAGCGTCTGCTCGACCGTGCCGCCCGCCTTGACCGTGACGTTGTCGCTCGCATTGCGGATACGCGGCAAGTGCGCAGAGAGCACATCGGTGTCGTAGGCGGTGACCAGCGTCGGCGTTCGCATATCGCGCAGCGCGAGATCGGAACGCATCGTGAAGGCAGCGCGATAGCCCACGCGATAGTGATCACCTGAACGCATGAAATCGAGCAGCCCCGCGTGCAACACCTCGGCGGGCGGCACATCGCCGCGCAGCCGCGCGGCCTGAGACTTGGCAAACCACGGAAAGAAAATCGTCTGATCGCGCATGCGTGACCACAACCAGACGAGGTGCGAGCCGTCCCACGCCGGCATGAACGCAGGCAGATAGTGCTGCAAAATATTCGCTTTCTCGCCCTCGGCGAGGATCACGTACCCATTGGCCGCCGCGCAGACGATGCGCTCGGGATACGCCGCGGCGATCGCCCCGCAAATCATTGCACCCGTGTGAAAACCGTAGACGGCAGCACGCTCAACGCCGATCGCGTCCATGAACTCGATCGCGGCTTCCGCGAAATCGCTCATTTCCGCCTGGCCCACGCCCATGGAATCGGACAGTCCGAAACCTGGCGAGTCCGGCGCGATGCAAGTGAAATGCGTTTTCCAACGCTCCATCGCCGCCAGCATGTCGCGCGATGACAGCGGCGATTGATGAAACATGATCACGATTGGTCCCGAGCCGACGCGGCGGTAATGAACCTGTCTTGCACCCCAGCGGCTCATGGTGATGGAGGCAAAATGACGGGTGATGCGATTGGTGGACATGCGACACTCCCCTAGGCGAACGCCCGACGAACTTACCACTGCCCCATGAGCCAATCGACCGAACCCGATATCGGGTCCACCGACAGGTTGTCGGATGCCGCCAAGTCGGGGGTCAGGGCTGCGCTGGCCTACCGCGATTTTCGTCGTTACACGCTTGGTCGATTCACTGCGACCCTCGTCTGGCAGATGCTCGGCGTGGCCGTGGGATGGCAGGTCTACTCGATCACCCGCAATCCGCTCGATCTCGGACTTGTGGGCCTCGCGCAATTTTTGCCGTTCTTTGCGCTGGTGCTGCCCGCGGGCCAGTTGGCCGATCGTCGTGATCGACGACTCGTAATCGTTGCTGCTTATCTGGTCGAGGCCCTGTGCGTGCTGACGCTGATCTGGTTTTCGTGGAGCGGCAGCAAAGACGTTCGCTGGGTATTTCTCGCGATGGCGCTGTTCGGTGCTGGTCGCGCGATGTGGATGCCGGCGAGTCAGGCCATGGTCGTCAATCTTGTGCCGACCTCGGTTTTTCCTGCTGCCGTGGCCTTCAACTCGACCTTGTTCGAAGTGGCCGTGATCACGGGTCCCGCGGTGGGCGGCCTGCTCTACGCATTCGGCGAATCTCGTCTGCAGATGTCCGGTGCGCTGCTCGTCTACTGCACGGGTTTCTTTTTGCTCGTGATCGCCATCACGCTGATCGCCGGCATTCGCCCTCGTCGCGCCGCCACTCCGACCGATCCCGTCTCGTGGCATGAGCTTACGCTCGGATTGCGTTTCGTCTTTCAGCGTCGGACCGTGCTCGGCGCGATTTCTTTGGACTTGTTTGCCGTGTTGTTCGGCGGCGCAACCGCGCTGTTGCCCATGTTCGCCGCCGATATTCTGTATGTGGGCCCCGAGGGGCTAGGCATCTTGCGCACGGCGCCCGGGGTGGGTGCTGCGCTGACGGCCGTCTGGCTCGCCCGTCGACCGATCAGCCGACATGCTGGCGCCTACATGTTCGGCGGCGTTACGGTGTTTGGTCTGGCCACTATCTTGTTCGGTTTATCGACGTCGTTCTGGCTGTCTGTGTTCGCACTGTTTTGTCTCGGGGCCGGGGATATGGTGTCGGTGCTCGTCCGTCACCTGCTGGTGCAGCTCGAGACGCCGGACGCCATTCGCGGGCGGGTCAGCGCGGTCAATGCCATGTTCATCGGTGCTTCGAACGAGCTCGGGGAATTCGAGTCAGGCCTGACGGCGAGCTGGTGGGGGCCGGTTCGGGCGGTGACCATCGGTGGAGTGGCCTGCCTCGTGGTGGTAGCGGGCTATCTCAAGCTGTTTCCGGAATTGCGCCGCCTCGATCGGTTTCCTCAGGGGCCCTGAGCCCAGGGACCCTGAGCTGTATACATCGACAGGGCGGACCGATGCGTTGTCAAGAATCGCAAAGGCTCGCGTCTCGGGAACCCGTTCTCGCCGCGACGAGTCAATCGGCAGGTGGCTGCGTGGCATACTCGACGCAACCCTTCGGAGAATCCTGATGCACGCTGGAATCGTTCGCCCTGCTGTGCTCTCTGCCGCCCTCGCAGTCACTCTCGCGGGTTGCATGACCGCGCGCATCGACGAGTCGCGGGAACTGCCCACCCAGATCGCCTCGGGCGAGGCGGTGGTCATCCTCGCCAAACCGCAGATCGAGGGGGCAGCCGCCGAGGACGATTTCATGGACTGTGTGGGTCGCGGTCTCGGCAAGGGGTCGAGCCCCATCCGCGTGCAAGACAACAACCAGTTCGTCGATTCGCTCTTTCCGTGGTTCGAACCCGCGACGGCACCGCGTCGAGCTGAAGCCGTGACTCAACTTTTGGCTCGTCCCGGTGTCAGCGAACGCGTGGCCTCGTCTGGCGTGCGCTACCTCGTCTGGCTCGATGGCGGTACCCGCAAGACCGATGGTGGCGGCAGCATCGCCTGCGGCGCTGCACCCGGGGCTGCCGGCTGCATTGGCTTCGGTTGGTGGGAGAACGAGTCGAACTACGAAGCGACTGTCTGGGATCTCACGCAAGCGAAGACTGCAGGCAGCGTCGGCACCAATGTGGCGGGGACCTCGGCAATAGTTGGTGCGGTCGTGCCCATCCCGTTTATCGCGCGCGTGCAAGCCACGGCCTGTCAGCGGCTCGCGGATCAACTGCAGAGTTTCTTCAACGGCGGCGCTCCCGCCCCCTGATCATCGGCAATCATGATCAAAATAATCACGATCAAAGAATTTCGTTGGTGTGCGCTGGCCTTGCTGCTCGGTCTTGCGGGCTGCGCAACCCTGCCGCAGACCGGCGGCGGCTCGACGGGCGGTCTGCCGGGCAGCATGCCGGGTGGCATGCCGGGTGGCATGCCTGGCGGCACTCCGAGCGGCTCGTCCGGCGGCTCGTCGGGCAGCGGCACCACGGTGACCTTGCCGGGCGGCATTGTGTTTGGCGGCGAGGGTGGTGGTGGCGCCGGCGGCGGTAGCGAAACGCGCGAAGACAAGGGCAGCGGTGGCTCGGCGACTACAGCCGATGAGCGTCGTGGCGCAGCCGAAAAAACTCTCGACGATTCGTTGGGCGAATTCGACAAGACCCTCGAGGAAGAACAACGTCGCACTGCAGAAACTCGCGATGCGCAGGCGGCAAACCGTACGGCCTCCGCGGGGACCGCGGGCGATGCTGCGAGCGGCGGTCTGGGTCGCGGCGAAGGCGACCTCAAATCCGAGCGTACGGCACAGTCCGGCACGGGCGGTGGCGACGCCTCGGGCGGCGATCAACGCGATCGCGGCACGGTGAGCGGCGGTGGCAGTGGCGGCCCCGACCGCAGCCGACCCTCGGGCGAGGATGACGACATCGTGGCGCGACGGCTGCGGCGCGCTGCCGAACAGGAGACCGATCCCGAGCTCAAAGAAAAGCTTTGGAAGGAGTACACGGAGTACAAGCGGAATGTTCAGGGCAAAGGCTGATTTCTTTGGCAGAGGATGCTCATTGCGCGCGCCGTTGACCGCCGCGCTCGCGCTCTTTGCACTCGCGGGCTGCGTGGTCAAAGAGACACGACCCCTGCCCAAGCTCGAAGCGGTGCAGGCGACGCAACAGATTCCCGACGCTGAACTGCTCGATGTCAGCGTGCAGGCCTTCGATACCAATATTCCGGCTGCTCTCGTCGACAACGAAGAAGCGTTGGACAAGCGACGGATCTACCCCGAAGTTCGCCGCGCCGAGTCGCGGCTGCTGGCCGCGCGTTTGAAGTCGACCCTCGAAGAGTCGGGGCAGTGGGGCGCAGTGCGGGTCGTGCCTGAAGGCGTGAAATTCACCGACGTGTTGGTGAGCGGCAAGATCATCGAATCGAGTGGCGGACGACTCGAGCTTGAGATCGATGCCGTCGATGCGATGGGTCGCGTTTGGATCAAAGACAAACGTTACTCTGGGGATGCCGATCTCGGTTCCTACAAGACCGATGCGGCAATGCGTGCGCGCGATCCTTTCCAAAACGTCTATGCGCAGATCGCCAACGATCTGATGGCGGTGCGCGACAAACTCGGCCCGGGTGAGCGCGGCGAAGTGCGCGAGGTGGCGCAACTGCGATTTGCGCAGGATCTCGATCCGCGATCTTTCGGGGGTTACCTGCAGACTGACGCTTCGGGTTTGACTCGAGTGGCGCGGCTGCCAGCCAAAGATGATCCGGCGCTCTCGCGTATCGGCAAGATCCGCGAGCGTGATGCCGGGGTCATCGACACCCTCGACGGCTATAACGAACAGTTCAACGAGGGGATGTTCGACTCCTACGCCAGCTATCGACGCACCATCCGCGAAGAAATGGAAAAAGAAGACAAGGCGCGGGCGCAGGCGACGACGCGTACCGTGCTCGGCGCCGCGGCGGTGCTGGCCAGCATTCTGGTGTCGAGTCAGTGCAGTTCTACCGACTATAACTGTCAGCGTATCGAAGACGCTGTGCGTTATGGCGGCGGCGCGGGCGGCGTGGCGGCAGTGATGTCGGGTATCAAAAAATTCGCTGATGCGAAAACGGCAGCACAATCCGTCCGCGAGCTTGCCCGCAGCTTCGAAAGTGAAGCCGGCACGCAGGTGGTCGAGGTAGAGGGTCGTACGCTCAAACTCACTGGTACGGCCGAGGAACAGTATCGCGAGTGGCGTCGTCTGCTCGCGACAATCTATGCCGAGGAGACCGGCGGTGTGACGCCTGTGGCGACGCCGCCCGCAGCCCAGCCACCTGCCGGCAAGCCGCCTACCCCCACGCCGAAAGCGCCGCGCAGCTGAGATTCCGTGGCGGCATTCGCGAAAGGACAAAAGCTGCTCGATCGCTTCGTACTGCTTGAGCCCCTGGGGCAGGGCGGTCAAGGCGAGGTGTGGCGTGCGCTCGATGAGCAGCGCTCTGCGCAGATCGCCATCAAGATCTTGCCTGCCGCCGAGATCGAAGCCCTGCGTACGCAGTATCTGCTTGCACAGGCGGCGAAGAGTCGTGGGGTCCTCGAATACTTTGAGCCGTGTCTCGACGAGACGTTTGCGGTACTGCCCATGGAGTTGGCTGCAGCCGATGCGCGCTCGCTGCGGGCACGTGCCTGGACGCAGTCGCTCGGTCTGCTACGCGAGGTCACCGAGACACTCGCCGAGCTGCATGCCCGCGGCATTGTGCATCGTGATCTCAAGCCCTCCAACGTGCTGATCGGTTTCGATGGCCGTGCCCGTGTGGCCGATTTCGGCAGTGCGACGCATATCGGTGAACGCTTTGGCACCCGCGTGCTCTCGCCCTTCAGTGCCAGCCCCCAACAGCATGCCGGTGCCGCAGGCAGTGTGGCCGATGACTTGTTCGGGCTTGGTGCGTTCGCCTATGAATTGCTCGGCGGCTATCCACCGAATTTTCCCGATACGGCGCGTGCTCTCTCTGGTCTGCCGCCGCCACGACTCGTGACTTCGGTCGCAACCCCTGTTGCCCTGATCGATCTCGTGATGTCGTTACTCGCCGGCAATCCGGATGCGCGTCCGCATAATCTGCGCGAGATCGCCCTCGTGTTGCAGTCGCTGGAGTCGCAGCGACTCGCCCCCGTGATTGCCGCAGAGGTGGTTCCGCTCGAGGTGGCCGCAGCCAGCAACGACGTCGGATCGACTGCACGCCCGTCGATCGCTGCCTGGAGTGGGCTCGTGGCGCTGGCGGCGGTTTTGGTGGCGGTCTTCGTGCTGCTGCCGCGCTATGTGACGCCGCCGGTTGCCTCGCCTGCCGCGAGCGTGACCACCGCGGGCACGAAGCCCGCCGCGACTTCGGCCGCCGCGACTGCAGCGAGCAAAGTCGAGGCCGATCGTGAACTGCAAGACCGTCTCGCCGAAGCCAGCGGTCGATATCGCACTTTGCTTGATGAGCTCGAGGCGCAGGGCGCGGGTGTTTGGGGTGGAGCAACCTTTGCTGCTGCGAAATCTTTGGGCGCACTGGCTGCTGAAGCGGAAGCGGCTCGCGATTACGCGCTCGCGCTCGATCGTATCGGCGTGGCCAACCAGCGTCTCGCGCGTATCGTCGAAGAGCGTCCGCAGGCTTTGGCCAAAAAATTGCGAGAGGGTGAAGCTGCGCTCGATGGCGGTCGACTCGAGCTCGCTCGTCAGACTTTCGAACTTGCACAATTGATCGAACCGACCAATGCCGATGCCGGCCGCGGTATCGCGAGAGTCAAAGCACTTGGGCCGGTGTTGCCCGCGCTGGTCGCCGCCGAGACGGCCTCGTTGACCCTCGATCACCTGACCGCACTCACGCGTTACGAAGAAGTGCTACGCGCTGATCCGCTCAACCGGGTTGCGCGTGAGGGCGCCGCGCGAGCGCGCTCGCAGCTGGGGTCCGATCGTTACGCGCGCGAAATTGGCGAGGCGCTGGTTGCCTTGCGTGCCGGGAGGGCCGCAGACGCGCAGGCGGCACTGTCGAGAGCGCGCAAGCTGCGCCCCACAGGCGCCGAGCTCGCGCCGTTGCTCGCGCAAGTCGAGGCTGCCGGCGAGAAGCGTGATCTCGATGAGGTACAGGCCGAGATTCTACTGCTCGAAACCGCAGAAAAATGGGGCGAAGCCTTGTTGCGCTATGACGCACAGCTTGCGCGCGATCCGAGTTTGGGTTTTGCACGTAACGGTCGAGCGCGCGTCGTACCACGCGCGGATCTCGCGCGACGTCTCGATGCCCTGCTCGCCAATCCTGGTCGATTGACGGCACCTGAGGTGCGGCGCGAGGCCGAGCGCCTATTGACCGATGCCGGCAACGTGAAAGCCGCTGCGCCTGTATTGCGTAATCAGTCAGAGCAATTGCGAGCCGCGATCCAACTCTATGATCAGCCAGTGCTCGCCGTGTTCGAGTCGGATGGCGTTACCGTCGTCAGTGTGCAGCGCGTGGGCAGCTTCGGCGCCTTCACGCGCCGCGAACTGCAACTCAAGCCCGGGCGCTATGTGGCGATCGGCAGTCGTACGGGTTTTCGTGATGTGCGTCGTGAGTTCACGGTTGCGCCGGGAACCACTGCGGTAGTCGTGCAGGTCAGGTGTACGGAGGCGATCTCGTGACCGCTGCCGAAACACCGATGCTGACCCTGCGCGAGCCCGCAGGCACTCGCGAGTTGAGTCTGCCCTGTCGAATCGGTGGTGCGGCGGGCGATGACATCATCGTTCCGGGTACGACCGGCAGCGAATCTTTGCTACTGCACTGGCTAGACAGCGAGCTTGGAGTCACGGCAGCGCCTGGCACCACGGCCTTGGCTAACGGCATGCCGCTCGTGGTCAGCGTATTTACGCCGCTGCAAGACGGCGATGTCATTGCCTTCGGCAGCGCGCGTTTGTTGTTGCAGGGAAAAACCGCGCTCGAGCTGCGGCATCTTGTTGGCAACGACACGCTGGCACCCGTCACCGTCGATACCGCTCGCGAGTTCACCGAGTCGGCGGGTGACGAGCGAATTTTTCTGGCCGACTTGGCGGAAGACCCTGCTACGGATGATGCGCGAAGTCCCGCCAAAGTTTCGGCATCGATCGGCTCCAATCGTCGGCTCTTGGCAATTGCCGCCGTGGTGCTCGCGGTGTTCGGAATCTTTGCACTATTGCTGTCGCGCCTCGAAACCGTGCGGCTCACCGTGTTGCCCGCAAACGCCGAGGTGACGGGTTCGGGCTTCGGTTGGCGATCCGCCGACACCTTGCT
>Ga0194129_10000769_pt1 | contig 58228 bp, 45 predicted proteins | sample TA2KigCa35mmetaG_FD_150862 | JGI IMG/M metagenome (GOLD analysis project Ga0194129, IMG submission 150862) | Freshwater microbial communities from Lake Tanganyika, Tanzania - TA2015038 Kigoma Deep Cast 35m | ecosystem: Environmental > Aquatic > Freshwater > Lake | place: Tanzania: Lake... | reverse complement strand
CTTTTTTAGCATATCCCAAATTTGAGCAACTGTAAAACCACCATTCATTGATGTTGCAAGCTGTTGTACACTTGATGGAGTTATGTTTTTGGCACTACTCATGTTGTAAGTGCCTTCAACTCTCAAGGCTTTGTTGTACTTTGACATGAAAGCCTTAGTTGCTAATCGCCATGCTCTACCAGCAGGGGCAGACCCTTCGTTTTTTCGTATTGCTTCATCAAAAACACTACTAGGGATATTTGACCCAATTTCTTTCATAGTGTCATAGCGATTTGGACCATAATCTTGAATAGATGCTAAAATCCCATTCCATGTTTTTCTAAGGTCTGATTGATTAGTTCTTGAATAAGATACTTGATCCCAACTTGAAAATTTATTGAATAAATAGAAACCTCGCTCTTGGTAGTTTTGAGTAACTGCTGCGATATTAGTCCCCAATGCTCGCCACATATTGTAGTCAAGGCTAACATTTTTATCTCTACAATACTTGAAAACTGGATCATCATATAGACTTTGGAGCAACACATCAAAGAAAAAGTTTTCTTCTTCCATATTGTCGAACTTGCAATCAAAATCTCTTTGCTTGCTCTCTTGCTCGATGACCTTCATCTCATTTGGATTAAAGTATTGGAATAGATTAATTTTTTTCCAAGTATTCAAATCCTTTGGCATGAACACAGGTGTTTGCCTAAGGTCTACATTCTGATCAGGGGTTGTACCTTTTTTGATACATTTTGGGTGTCTAAATAGAGCGAATGGTGTGGCAGTTGAGCCAATATCAAAATGACCCAAGCTATTGAAATTGAAAGCCCCATTAGGCTTGCACTCTTTGACAATATGGTCTACGAATTTCTTGTAGCAACGATTGTAATCATTGTCATTGATAGATTGTGTTTGGACATTTGTTTTGGTTTTGACAATCTTGAGAGGGTCTAAACCCAAAACAAATCTAAGACCATGCTTTGTGGGATACCAAATAGAATTTTGTAGGATAGGATGGCTTTGAATCGCATTCCAAATTGCATCCTTGTTTTTGTTATCCCAATTTTCTTTTTTACCAGGACTACCAAAATCAAAATCAAGGAATAGATATTCCATTGAGATATAAAAGGCATTATCTAGTTCATCTAAAGACTTGTTGGACAAGCGATAATATGTGTCCATAATCTTTTTATTGATGCTATGTCTACGAAAGGTATAGCCAACAAAGTATCTTTCATCTTCGATAGGTGTATTCAAATTCGCAATGAAATCAGACTCTTGAGATTCTACATCATATGTGAATATTTGGTTTTGATCATACATTTCCTGCATGGTGATTGCATTTGTCTTAGCCTTGACAAATAATGATGGGAAATAGTATGGCGATGCAAAATTACTTCTACTAGGTAGTGTTGTCATATAAGATTGCTTTCCATGATAGATTTTTGTGATAGGGTTTTTGCAATCTACCTATCTAATAAAAGCTTGTCAAATAAAAAATAAAGTCAAGCTAAAGAAAAAATAAAAAAGTGTCATAGATTCAATCATTTATACGAACAAAAAAAAATTATTTTTTTTTACACATCTTGATTCAGGTTATTTTGCCAACTAGAGAATCAAGCACATCTTGTAAGTATTTATAATTCAAAGAAAAATACAAAAAGTTGTAAAAGTTTTTTGGTTTTGCTTTTAGCTTGATTTATATTTGATTTGAGTCTTGTGTATATTATTTTCTAAACAAAACCAAAAAACTTTTATCTTTTCATTGTTATATTTTTTTCTATTGTTTGATCATTGGTTAGCTTGACTTTGATTTCTTTTTTGAATTGGTGGTTGGCTGGTCTAACTAATAGATCTATCGTTTGCATATGTCTAAATATACTAAAAAATGCAACCCTACTGCTTTCCTCAATAATGTTTTCAATTGTTTGCCAAGATGTATTGATTTTGGCTTTTTTGAGAACTGCTAGTTGCACTTGGATAAGTGTTTCAGCGATATTCAAAATATCTAAAGCTTCATCAGACATGAAATCCCTAATCAAGCCTGATTTTCTTTCAAGCAATTCAAACATATCATCCTTGTCTAAACCAAAGCATGATAGGTATATTTTCTTGTGAACATTTCTAAAAAAGTCCTCTGTAAAGGTAGAATCATTGAACAATCCTTGACTACATAATAAGCCACAAATCGCACTTCTAAGGTTTCGATTTTTGGTCATGTTTTCAAGTCGAGTAATGCTTCTCTTTTTGATTTTCCTAACCTTATTAGTATTTTTGTCCTTTGGAACAAATGAATCCACATCGATAGGGTCAATCCCAATCAGATTTGTGAAATGATCAACCTTTGAAATGTCAATTCGATCATTGGTAAGAAATGACAAAATAGTGCTTTTGGTCAAATCTCTATCCAAATAGGCTGTGTATTTCAAAAACAAATCAAGTCGCATAAACACAATTGCATTTTGACCTTTTGTTTGAATCAAATACACATTTTCGATTTCAAGGGGTAGTCTTTTAGATTTTTTATCATAAAAGATTTCTTGTAGCTTTGATGCCTTTGCGAAAGGATTGATAACATTAGTGTTTTGTAGCATAAAGGATTTGGGATCATTTAGCTTGAGCCATTTAGTTGGCTCAGAAGAAAAGGGCAAATCTAATGCTCTATATATATGTGTGGCATTGTAAAATGGTAAATCCTCGCCTTGTTTCATTTGGTAAGGAACATAAATTATTCCATTTTTATAGCTAATACCAATGCTTTTGAATAATTTTGATTTTTTGCTTTGTGTATTCTTGGGGGTTTGAATAGCTTTGCTTTTGCTTTTGCTTTGTGTTTGTTGGCTAACACGATCATTTGTTAGCTTTTTGATTGTTTCAAGCAATTTGTTTGTCATATAGTAAGCCTTTGTGTGTGTTGTGTGTCTTTGTTTTTTTCTGCTAGTTGAGTTTCTATTTTTAGCACACTATCCATTTCTATGCAAGAACTAATATATATATAGTAATTTTTTTATATTCAAAATGAAAGCATAACCCTAATGGCAAGCCTGAGCAAAGTGTGCCGAGTCTTGGCACAATGTGCCGAGGGGGTCGGCACACTTTGCAAAAGTCTAAACTATTGATTTCCCTATTCTTTTTCTACTCAAAAGCTTAGTGTGCCGAGTGTGCCGACCTTTTTGAAAAAAAGATCTAAAAAAAAATATTTTTCGTTTTTCATTTTTTAAAAAAGTTTGCCAAAAAGGTCGGCACACTCGGCACAGCTTGCAAAAATACATTTTTTTGTAAGCTGAAAGCATTTTCGCTAAAGGGTAAATTTTTCAAAAAAAGCAACAATATCAAGTATTTGCTCATTTTAATCTATTATTCAAGAAAAGACTAAAAAACTTTTTATAATTCCCACAAATAAATCACAATGATTGAAATGCTAACAAAAAGTATCTTTAGCATTTGCCTTTTTTCATTTTTTATAAAATAAAAAAAGTTTTTTTGTTTTTATATCTTTGAAACAAAAGGACTAGAAAGGAAATGTAAATGAGTAAAAAAAATATTCTACAAAAAGTACAAAGGTTTGTATTTTTGTAAGCCAATCAATTTGAGTTTTATAATATTTTGGTTAGCTTTAATCAGCCTTAGTAGATTTGTAAATGGGTGTGCCTATTTCTCTCATTTTTAGATTACCATCAAAAAAATCATGTGCTCTTTGTTTAGCTGTTTTAGAATAGTCAGCATCTCTATCTATGCTCATGGCTTTACGATCATTTTTGATAGATGCGATGAGTGTTGAGCCAACGCCACCAAAGGGGTCTAGCACCCAATCGTTTTCATTTGTAAATGCCAAAACACATCGCTCTGCGATTTCTATGGGGTATTGACAGGGGTGGTTTAGCTTTTCAGGGTGATTATGCTTTACATTAGGAACATCAAAAATACCCTTTTCAAATTCATCTACCATGAATTGCCAAAAATCTGATGGGTTTTTACCCAATGGATTTCCACTAAGCTGACCTTTTTTAGCACCCTTGAAATGTCTTTTTTCAGGGTATTTTGATGGCACTCTAATAGGGTCTAAATTGAATGTGTAATCTTGGTTTTTTGTAAACCATAATATAACCTCATATCTACCTGAGAGTCTTTTTTTACAATGTAGCCCATGATCGAAATGCCAAACAATGCGATTTCTAAGCTGTAATCCTAGCTTTTTACAAATAGGATAAAAATATAAATCTAAAGGAAAGACCTCGCCATTATCTACAAAATTACCAACTTGTAAAACTAGGCTACCATTTGGGTGCATAACACGAATTAGTTCAACAAGTATAGATTCTTGCCAAGAGAGGTAATCTTGTAGTGATGTTTGGGTTTCATAGGATTTACCTATATTGTATGGTGGTGATGTCAAAATTAGCTTAAAGGTATCACTAGGTAGGCTTTTTGTTTCTATCAAGGTATCATTGGTAGAAATGACAATTTTAGATTCTTTTTTGTCATCATTAAATGTATCATGGATTTCAAACGATGATTGCATAAGCAAGGTATCCTTTTTGAGATTTGTGTGTTTAAATAACACCATACAACTTTTTTTGTATGAAAGCACATTTTTTGTTCAAAAAAGATCCATAAAAAAATAGACAATAGATGTCAAAATTGCTAATAACTAAAGCAACACAAATCCAAATTAAATTTTTCAAGAGCCACTTTTTTTGAAGGTTGGTCAAAGCCAAAGGAAATGGAAAATGTCGCAAGATTTACCACCACTAGATCCTGAATTGCTAGATGCTAGAGATGCTGTATTTTTAGAGCCAAGAATTTTATTCGATATAGCGATTGTGTCTGTTGTTCCACAAAAGGATTACAAAAAAGTTTTTTATGATCTTTCAAAGCTAGAAGAAATTTGTAAAACCAAATACAATAGTAAAACATTTGATTTTTTGATTATTCACTTAAAGGATAGGGTGGATTATATTGGAACTATTTAGTTTTGGTAATACTCGTGTTTGTTGAAATTGTTTATAATATTATGTTCAATACTTAGTCCTTTTATTTTACTTACTATTTACCTATCATGTTTGTATTGTCATGTTTTTATAGAATATTTTTGTTGGAATCACCCAATACTTTGTTTCTTTTTGAAAAAATTGATTATTCTATGTTTATTGATTATGTTTCTTTTTTGTATGATATAAAAAATGAAAGCAAACAAGGATTATTGATATATGAAAGCAAAAAATCAAAAGAAAATAGCAATATTGATAGATGTGCCAATATTTGATAAGGACATAAGTATTGTAGAAAAGGATTCACTATTTGAAATTTCAAGTAATTTAGTAGAATTGAGTAATGGAAAAAAGTTTTTGACATCTAACAAAAAGAGTAGACAATATAGTCTTACGAATAGCAAAAGATACATCGCTGATAAAATCTTACATTTGAACAACAATTACAATGATTTGTGTGTTGAGATAAACAAAATTTGCTCTGATGATAAGAGTATTGAATTTACAATTTTATTATGTCATCCCTTGTATGGTGTCATAGATGTTCAAACACCTATACCTATGACAGATGTTGAAACAAAGATGACAAACATCATTGAATACAATAGGATTAATGACAAAAGCATGAAAAACTTTTTGTTTTATGATGATGTAATAAATGAGTCTATGATCAATATATGGAATTTAGAGGGGTTGGTCAGACAACGAGTGTTTGATTTGGTTTTGATTGGGTTTGATCATGTGAAACCAACTATATTACTATCCCAAAAAAATAGCTTGTTATCGAATGATGATCTACCAAAGGATGCTGACTACCAAAATTTTATGTCAAAGCTGAGAATATTTTGTTTGAATAGTAAGAATGAATTTGATGGTTTGATAGATGGCGATAATGTATTTGACTTACGAAAAGAAAGTTCAAAGCTAAAAAAGGATGTGAAAAATAGTGTAGAGTGCTTGATTTTGTATTTAAGAGCGAATGAAAAACTTTTTTCAAATGATGATATGTCTAAGCTAATAAAAAACAAAAACGATATTGAATTGTTTAAGGGGGTAGTTATGTTGATTGGTAAAAAAATTATATCAAATCCATTTGTTGTAGATTCATTTGATACATTCAAGCTAGGCTATAACAAACAAGAGAACTTTTGTAATATTGTAAATTACTTGACATATAAGAATGATGAAAGCGAAGAAACACAAAAAGGAATGATAACATCATATGTGCAACAAGGCAGAATCATGGTGTCTAATACACAAATGAATCGCATATTCATTACAGAGCCAATTCAAAAGTTTTATCATTTGAATCAAAGTGTCAAAAAGTATGACATAGATTTAGAAAGATTTGAAATATTGAATGAAACACTTGAGAAAAAACAAGAAAGCCTTGATTCAAAAATAGGATTTTTGAATGATTTTATAGGCACATTTGATCTAGAGAATGTATCAATCGTTTTACCATTGACAGATGAAATGTTTAGTGGCTTATGTGAATATAGAACGATTGTGTATGATACTTTATTATCTATATGGCTAAAAAAGATAAAGGGTGATTTATCTCAAATACCTAACTTTGAATCTCAAGGCACATCATTCATTAACAATTTTGATGTTAATGTGTATGTATATATTGAAAATATCAAAGGTTGCTATATGGATATTGAGATATTAGAAATAAATGAAATTGAAACAAGTGGTGGGCAATTTGAGCAGGTAGACATTGATTTCAACATAAAGAAAACAAGTGCTAAAAAACAAGCTATGTTCAAAAAGTTTTTGAAGAGAGAAAGGGCAATATATACAAATAGAGAATTGATGAGAAAAACAATGAAAATACAATTCTCATTCAAGCTAGGTGAATTTATCAAGATGTGGGAATATGGAATGGATATGATCATCACTAATATCAAGAAGTGTAAAAGCATTGAAAAAAGCAATAGTAATAGCTATTTGTATGATGATTATGTGGTATTTTACCCCAAGAATATGGAGGACAATTATGATGTAGATTTTACCTTGTTTATCAATCCTAACCACAAATACAAAGCTTTAGAAGATTATTGAAACAAGGATTAGGTTTCATCTTTGATTTTATCAAGATTAGCCATAGCATTATTATCCAAATTATCGCTTGGTGTATTAGCATTTGTTTGTGCATTAGAATCATCTTTTTTCATAAAATAAACTAAGTGTGGCTTTTGGACATTTTTTTTCTTACCCTTACCATTATGATTTTGATTCATGATTCTATGGCGAACCATGATTACACATTGCTCACATACACCTGAATTTTTACTTTCCCATCTAATTTGCATTCTTTCGTTTTCCTTTGGGGGTAAATCTTCTCCACAAATTGTACAAAAGGGTGGTTCATCAAAATTAACACCATCATTGTTGTGATTTTTAGACATTTGTAAATGCTTTCATATAAATAAAGAAAAGTGCAGCTAGAACAACTAAAAGTCTATACAAAAAAAATATAAAAAAAACAAAAAAAAATTTGACACACACACAATCATGTGCTAATTTGTTTTCACGATATAGCAAACATACAAAATCAACTAGCGCGCAGTAGATGTAGTAAACTAGCACTCGTAACTTGAAACTCAAAAACAAAAACTTTTTACAAGGACTTAAAAAATGGCAAGTAACATTTTTGCAAGAGTCGCTGAAGCACAGGCACTAAATAACTCCACATATTTTGAAGATGGTCAATATCTCGTAGAAATCTTGGATGCAAGTGTCAAAGAAAATCGTCATGGTTTGATGATCGCAATCGTAGAATCAAGAGTTGAAAAATGCTCAAATCCCAATGTTCGTGTTGGAAGCTCTGTTTCATGGATTTGCAAGCTACAAGGTTCTGATGTCGGACCTCGTGATCTCAAGACTCAATTCTGTGGTATTTTGAATTGTCGCCCAAACCAAGTAACTCAACAAATGCTTGAAACTGCTTTTACCCCTGATGCTACAACTGGTGTTTCCCCTCTCGCTGGCACAAAGGCATATGTATATGCTCATGTTGTTGCAACTCAAAAGGGTGGTACTTTCACAAAGGTAGAATTTAGAGGTCTACAAGAAGGTGTTCCTGTTCCTGATTTCGATCAAGGCAAGCGCTCAAATATCGTTGTGCAATCAGTACCTGAAGCTTTTGGCGATAGCGATTCAAACGAAGATTTGTTCTAAGATGTTTGTTAGCTAGACTTACATGATTGTAGTCTTGTTATAAATTGTCTTTGGTGAAGATAAAAAACTAAGGTTGTAATCAACCACCTCAAGCATGAATAGCAACCATTAGTTTCAAGGGGCTACTAGAAATAGTAGCCCTTTGTTTTTTTACATCCTTATGCTATATTATTTTTTGATGTTGGATGCGATATTAAAAAGTCAAGCAAAAACAAAAAAATGTGTAAATTCCTTTGACTTAATGAACAATGCATGATAGATGCTTATCTACAAGGTTAGATTGACATTGAAATCACTCAAAGCCTTTACTCAAAACATTAAAGGGATTATACACCCTTAACACAAATTACGAAAGACTCGATTATGAAAGTAGCTTTTGATACAGAAACAGAGATGATTGGTGGTTGCTTTGGTTTAGCCCCACCTTTGATTGCTTGTGGTTTTTGCTTTATTCAAGAAGAAGAAAATGAGTTAAAAACTTTTCTACCTAGATTTAGAGAAGTTTTTGGAAATGACATCAAGAATGATTGCACCTTTTTTGTGAATGTGAATTACAATCAAGGCTTTGCAAGATTTGTTATGGATCGTATTGATACAATCAAGCTATTCAAATTCTTATGCCAAAGCACTGATTTCCATTTTATTGCACACAATGTTGCATTTGATTTAGCAGTTCTAAGTTCAAGTGATCCAAGAGTATTGAAAGATATTTTTAGCATACTTGATCAAAAAAGAGTGCATTGTACCTATTTGAGAGAAATGATGCTTACTATCAAAAATGGTGATTCTCTTTTAACAAGTGATTTCTCTTTGAAGGGTTTAGTTGCTCGTTTAAGGGGTGTGCCTATTGAGAAAAACCAAGACATTCGTACATCATTCACAAATGTAAAGCATTTACCAATCAATGAATGGCCAAAAGAATATTTAAGCTATTTGCTAGATGATATTACCTATTTGTATCCTATCTTTTTGGCACAAGATAGTGTGAAAATGCACTACATTTCTTACTTAGAGAAGCAATTTGATAGCTTGGTAGCAGAGCCTAATCGAGTAAGTGCTGCATTTGCTTTGTATATGGCATCTTGTAGGGGACTTAGAGTAGATGTTGCTCAAGCATTAAGAATGAAAGAAACACTTGAGCCTGAATTGCATGAAATTGAGCATAGAATGGTACAAGCTGGTTTTGCTCAATATAAGTCAAGCTATTTAGACAAGGTAAATGGTGTTGTGAGAGTGAAAAAGACTAAGAAAAATAGTAGTCAAAGCACTCAAGATGTTGAGGAAATTGTTGATGAGAAATCATCAATCGTTTCTCAAAACAAAAAAGCAATACAAGAATACTTGGTTGGTAATGGTCTTGCACAACAAACAAGTAAGGGTAATGTAAGAGTGGATGCAGAGGTTTTGATGAATTGTGGTCATCAAGTATTAGAGGATATGGCTAAGTTTGGTGGTAAGAAAACAGTTTTGACAACATACATTCCTGCTCTTTTAGATGCTGACAAAACACCATCTAAGGTTTTACACCCAAGATTTTACCCATACTCAGAAACAGGTCGTGTGAATGGTAGAGAGCCAAATCTCTTGAATTTACCAAGAGCAGGTGGTGTGAGAGAGTGTTTTATTGCAAGAGAAGGATATTGCTTTATCTTTTGTGATTATGATGCTGCTGAAATGAGAACCTTTGGGCAAGCATTGTTAGACATTGTTGGTAAAAGCAAGCTTGCAGAGATGTATCAAGCTGATCCAAATTTCGATCCACACTCTTACTTAGCATCTGAATTTTTGCAAATATCCTATAAGGATGGGATTGCAAAAAAGAAAATGGGTGATAAGGAATTCAAGAACATTCGTCAATTGATGAAGGCTGCTAACTTTGGGTTTTTAGGTGGTGCAAGTGCAAAGACATTTTTGCTATATGCTAAGGGTTATGGCATTAATGATTTGACAGTGGAAAAGGCACAAAGTCTAAGAAACTTTTACCTTAGAGTTTTCCCTGAGGTAAAGCAATACTTCCAATGGATTTCTAGTCGTATAGCATCCAATCAAAGAGATGATGATATGGATGCGATTCTTATGAGAAGTGGTAGAATTGCAGGGCATCGTAGATACACACAAGCTTGTAATCTCTATGTACAAGGTGTTGCTGCTGATGGGGCATTGCAAGCATTTTACAACATTACAAAGGATTGCTTTAACAAGGATTCTAGCTTATATTCTTGTAGACCTGTGCTATTCATACATGATGAAATCATTGTGGAAGCACCAATAGAAAAAGCCTCAATAGCATCAAAAGAAATCCAAAGGCATATGGAAGAGTGCATGAGAATTTATACACCCGATGTGCCATCATCATGTTCACCATCAATGAGCCTAAGATGGTACAAAGAGGCAGATGCAGTTTATGATGAGAATGGTAATTTGGGGATTTGGAGTCCAAAGAAATAAAGATATTAATAAACTTTGGATTGGTGGTATAAGTAAAGGGGTATGATTGGTATCAAAAACACATATTTATCAAGTAATTGGAACATAGTTTTGACAAGATTTAGTATAGGTAATACATAGTGTTTCAAGTAAGCCTAATGTCAAAAAAGACTTGCTTAAAAATCTCACAAAAAGGCTTAAAAAATTTTGATAAAAAATATCTAATATTAGACAATCAAAAACACTTTGCCTTTTAAACAAAAAACTTTTTAGATAAAGGAAACCAACATGAGTTATTCTGTAATTGACTCTAAGGTGCTAGATGAATCACCAAAGGAATCAAGAATTGCAATCAATAACGATATAAGTGATATGAGCGATTATGATGAATCGCTTGAAACAAAGCTATTCACAAAGGATGGTGTAGGCTATGTACAATTAGTAGATTGTATGGGGTCTGACCTATCTATTGTAAATGCAGCTAGGGTTAGCTATGGTCGTGTTTCAAAGGAATTCAACGAAAAGGATATGAAATTGTTGAAATACTTGTGGACTCATGAGCATACATCCCCATTTAGACATGAAACGATTTCCTTCAAGATTAAATGTCCAATATTTGTGTTAAGGCAATGGATGAAACACACGATTGGGTGTGCTTGGAATGAGCAATCAGGTCGATACACTGAATTGAAATATGGTTATTTCAAGCCACAGGATTGGCGATTACAAGATACAAGCAACAAGCAAGGGTCTATTGTAATTGCAGATGAAACAATAAGAGAGCAAGCCAATGCAATTCTAGATGAAACATATGAGTCTATCGAAAATTGCTACAAAAAACTTTTAGAGTTAGGTATTGGTAGAGAGCAAGCTAGAATCGTTTTACCATTAAGTACATATACAGAATGTGTATGGACTGCAAGCCTACAAGCGATTGTGCATTTCTTAGATTTAAGATTAGATTCAAATGCACAATATGAAATTCGAGAATTCGCAATGATTATCTTAGAACTTACAGAAAAGAAATTCCCCAAAACATTCCAAATGCTTAGAGAGATAGATTTTATCCAAGAAGCACCAATTTGACGAAAGTAGAGTAAAAACCAATGACCAACATTTTATTTCCCATAACTATGATTTTTGCTTATTTTGTGGTTTATTGGATTAGGCACAATGGTAAGATAATTTGGGAAATAGAATGGAGTCCATTCCAATGGTGGTTATACACAGGATTATTTACAACATATTTAGTATTGCTTGCTAGGTGGAAATTAGTGTCAATACTTGGGGCATGGCAAGTAAGTTTGGTTTGCTATGTAATAGGCTTTATTGTGGAAATGATTCTCAATAGTGTTTATTATGGCTTCAATTTGAAATCATGTGTGTCAATGACCTTAATTTTGATAGCAATGCTAATACAAATAAGCTTTAAATAAATATTTGAAATAGTTTGAAAAGTTTTTAAGAAAGATTATTGAAATGAGTGTAGATTTAGGAAATCAAAAAAATCCAAAGCTAGATGTTTTTTTAGGGATAGCTAATTCAATGGCATCCTTATCGCCTTGTCCTAGAGCAAAGGTAGGGGCGATTATCATTAGACCTGATAGATGGTCACCATTGTCATCTGCATTCAATGGAACACCTAGAAAGAGTGACAAGAAATTGTGTGGGGGTGATTGCTGTGAAAGAGATGCTAAAGAAATACCATCAGGACGAGATACTCAAATTGGGTGTCATCATGCAGAAATCAATGCAATATCAAATGCTGCCTTTGAGGGAGTAAGACTAGAAGGGTCTTGGTTGATATGCACAGCACCACCTTGCTTGATGTGTGCCAAAGTAATTCATCATGCAGGAATCGAAAAAGTTTTTTATACAAACACAAATCCAAATCGTTGGGGGTTTTTAGAGGGTGTGGGATATTTGAAAGAAAACAAGGTAGATTTGGTGGAATTAGATAATGGTATTACAAAGGACTAAAAGAAATACATAGGATTTTATTATGGGTAGGTGTAAAGAGTCAAATTGGTTTCTTGTGTTGAATCCATTGCTGTAAATCCTAATGTATTGTAATAGGGTATGATGTTTGTCATTGGTGTTAGAAAGGCATTTGTTGTGTTTGTGGAATATTTATCCAAAGCAATTAATTGCAAGCTGGGTATAGATGCAGACCAAGATGGGATGTATGGTGCGATAAATGTATCAAAAACATTTGATGAATCATAAGCAATGGTTTGTGCAAACCTAAAGAAATGTGCATATTGACCAACAAACAATTTATTTGCACAACCTTGATAATAAGTAGATATATTTGCAATACCATAAAAGTTTTTTATGTTTGTTTCAGTTGGTGTAATGACTATGTTTTTAGCATTTACTTGTCCTATACGTTGGATGCAAGCAGTAAAGTACATGACAATTCTTATGTATGATTTTGCATCTTCAAGAGTAAAATTACCATTTGGATTATTTCCAACCCAAATACAAGGTGTATTACTTGTAAAAGGCAATGAAGTGCTTGATGCAAAGGTGGATTCCATTGCCTTCATTATCAAATACTCACTACAACCAATGAATGGTGCAATAATCAAATTGCTAAATTGTAGATTGAATGGTGGTGATAAAGAAAAGCTAAAGCTATTAGCGAAGGAAAAAATAGCATTTCCAAACCATCCATTAGTGGTGCTAACTCTTGAACTACGATTGAAATACCCCAAGCCTCTTTGTAGCATTGTAGAATCCATAAGTGAATTAGTGTAGGCTATTGGAACATAAGCAGTACCAAATGCTTGAATTTGTTGTAGGATTCTAGCAATTATTGGCCAAAGAGCAAGGAATTGAAAGTAGTGCATCATACCAGCATTAGAGAAAGCACCATCAAACAAATTTGTATAGATAATCATACCCTTTTTTCGATTACCAACTGTTGATAGTATTTGTTCCTCTGTGGATGACAAATAGCGATATTTGGCAGGATTGGTATTGGAGTCTGCAAGTGGGTCTATGCTTGTTAAATGAACTTCCTTGTAAATATTTCCTATTGTTTGATCGCCACCATAATTAAGTGAGTAGCTTGTAGTAAACCCTAATCCAAAATCTTGAAACAAAGCAATCGCTTTGATTTTATTTGTGGGGGCAGTTGCAATATCAGGGATTGTTGTTTCCCAAGCATTTGTGATAGGATCACCATTTAATCGTTCAAAAATATTTGAAATAGTTGGTACTGATGTCAATATATCAGCCTTTAAGGGTGGTGTTGTATTGTAATAATTCAAGAACATCAAGGATAGCATTTTATCAATGTCTGCTTGTGTAAATGAAGCACCAAATTTAGTTTCAACATCTATCGCTTGGAATGTTCTAATGGTGGTAAATGGTATGTTTGTTTCGATAGGCTCATAAAACCTAAACCAAATAGGATTTTGCCATATCGTTGTATTACCAAAGCTAGTTGTATAGCCTAATCTATCAACACTTGTATTAGCTATGGTTGCCCCCCCACCACCAATGGGGGATATTACTATTTCGTTACTTGAAATAGTGGTTGTAAAAATGGGGGCATTGCCAAATGTAATCGTCATTGTTTTGATACCTCGAATAAATGAAAAAAAATAAAAAACTTTTTGTATTATTTTCACAATATCATAAGATATAAAGAAAGAAACAACAAAAAAGAAAGAATCTAAAAGGGTTTTGAAAAATGTTCAAATTTATTGATAGCAATACAAGAAAAAGCAAGTTAAAAGGATTTGGTTCTTATAGTGAAATGGGGGCACAAGACATTGAAACAGAATTGAACAAAATCCCATTAGATGTGCAAAAGGTTTATAAAGACCTTTTGAAAGATGATGGTCAAGAGTTTAATTCATTGTTGAATCAACATCTTAGACGTTTGGGGGCAATACTAAACCTCCCAATCGAATCACAGGCTATTGATTTCTGCCTTCGATCAAGGACTCAAGATGAGGGTCAAAAGTTTTTTTCTGAAAAAAGTAAGGATTATGAATATGTACAAAATCTAGCAATCAGTGGTATGCGTAGTACACGAAATGCAATATTGGTAGATGCGATAGATGATCATATAATGACACCTGCAAATTTAGTTTTGAAATATGACAAAGAAAACAATCTATATAGATTACATTTAGCTATAAATTATTTTGTGTTTGATTCTTCATCAAAAAACGAAAATGGTAGCAATTCAAAATTGATATTCCAACCATTGTATGAAATCGCATATGAATTAGCACCTGATGCAGTTCAACTTGTAGATAGTATGGGGGCAACGATAGTAGATGCCAATCAACAAATTATTGGGGATGCCAAAAAAATATATAGAGTAAACATAATGGATAGACACTCTAAATTCCAATGGCGAAAAAATTATGTATTAAATAATGCTTTGTTCGAGAAATTGTACAACACACTTATTCAAATCATAGGTGAAAAGGTTTTAAAAGTTCAAAAATCGCTTGCTGTACAATATAGGAAAGAGAACAATAGTGCCCAAGTATTGAATGAAATTAGTGGTGTTGGGATGGATTATTTACAAGCACTCAATCAAATACTACCTAATTTTTCAAGTATGTATATCACTGACATTGAAAAATTCGATTTACCAATCGAAGAAAAAAAGGAGATTGGTGCTTTTTTCTTGAATATGACAATAAGAAATGAGCAAACAAATGATGATGTGTTGGGAAATCCCAGTCAAAAAATCATTGATAGCTTTATACGAAACATATTGTTCATGAACAATAACTTTGGTAAAATGGAAGATAAAACATATCAAGAACAAATATGTTCATCAAGTGTAGAATCATATTACTATGGTTTGGTTTCAGAATTTTGTTCATTGTCAACTAATGACTTATTCGATTGTTTCAAATTCAAATTAATCAATCCAAATTATATAGATGGACCTCATGAGATGGATGAGAGGGGATTGTTGAAGGTTAAAGAATCAGATACATTTATAACAAGTATTGTAGCAGATAAGAAATCCATACCATCATTGATAGGATTACAAATTGAATGCAAACAAATTCCTATGCTAGGAAACAATAAAATGTATGCGAATCAAGAAAATCCCATTAGAGTGCTTCCTGATTTTAGAGTGTATACAAGTAAAGAAGGACTTGCTTCAAGTCGACCATTATATAATCTAGTGGATGAACAAATTGTCCCTGAAATTGTGAATGATTTTTCTTTGTATATACAAACACTTTTACAAAAACAAATGACAGATAGTCTTTCACCAAAAATGAATGAATTGCAAGCACTAGCAAAACCATTGGAAGACCAATATAGTGCTCTGCTTAAATATACAGAAGAAGGACAATATCAAAAAAGAAAAGCTATTGCGAAAGAAATCAATCTAATAAAAATGAAGGTTGATGCACTCAATAAAATGTTGCCAACAAGTGATAGTAATATAAAAAAGGTAACAGAAACAATAGCTAAAACAAGTCAATGCTCAAATAATTGTTTCCAACAAGTAAATGGTATAAACTATGTAGCATCTATTCAAAACACTTATGGCGATGATGGAGTGGGTGTTTCAAATTCTTCAGGTATTTCTATTCCTATGCTAGAATTGAAAGAACTTAAAGAAATTGAGCGAGCACGCAAAAAAAGAGTAATGGACAATTTGGCTCAAAGTCAAGAAGAATTGAAAGGTGTTGTATCTCCAAAAATATTTGATCGTATTAGAGGGGAAGCACAACAAGTGCAAGAAACAAGTGATGAAACTTATGATTCGAGAGGTGAAACCATAGTAGTAGCACTAAGAGGCTTTGTTTTACCATATATGGGAAACACATATGTACAACCATTAGGTTTGGGTCAAGTGCAAACAAATAAACTAGAAATCAATCAAGACACTGGTTTAACAGATATAGAAGAAGAAGCGATGGTTAAATCATTGGATGATTTGTCTATGCTATTACAAGCTAAGGCTAATTCTTACAATTCTATAGCTGATAATGAAGACAAATTTAGATATGTGCCATTAAGTGTAGAAGGTGAAAGTGAAACAATCGATTGGAAAAAATTGGCATTGTATGGCTTAGGTGCTTTGTCTATTGGAAGTCTTGCATATATTCTTTACAAGCATCACCAAAAAAACAAATGAAAAAAGAAAGGGGCATCAAAAATGTTTAGATTCATTGATCAAAACAAAAAACAAAAAGCAATAAAGGGGTTTGGTGAGTTTGAAACTTTTAGTGAGAAAACTCAAAAAAAAGAAAGTGAGTTACTTTCAGAATTAGACAAGATGCCTTTAGACATCCAAGCAATTTATGATGAGTTTTTGAAGCCTTATGGTTCTGAGAAGGGTTTTGAAAAGTTGTTAAATGATGATGCTGAATTTTTGGGACAAGCCTTAGTAGGTTATGTTCGAACAATGAGTGATTTCAAAGTTCCTAATGAAGAGAAAATCAAAAAAATTGCTAAAAAGGTTGGGGTATCAAAAGGTTCTAGCTTAATGGCAATAGTGATAGATTCCATCGATGATCATGTGATTGCACCATCGAATTTGGTTTTGAAATATGACAAATTGAACAATTTGTATCGTTTACATATTTGTGTCAATTTTTTGATAGAAGAAACACAAAACCAAAAAGTAATCTATCAACCTTTGTATGAAATAGCCTATGAATTACCTCCATCTGCAGTTCAAATTATAGACACAACAGGAACTACTGCCAAAAATGAATTTGGTGAAATTGTTGGGTTGGCTAAAAAGACCTACAAAGTAAATATCTATGATAGACACTCAGATTTCCAATGGAGAAAAAACTATGTCTTAAATAATGGTTTTTTTGAGTTTATGCACAATTCTATTATTAGATTACTAGGTAGCAAGATTTTCAGCATACAAAAAAAAGCAGCGATAAAATATAAGGGTGAATATTCCAATATATTGGATGCGAATACATACAACATAGACATCAATTATTTGAAGGCTATCAAAAACATTTTACCAGATTTCACTAATGTTTCAGTATCAGAGATAGAAAAGAAAAAACTTCCCTATGATGAAATAGAAAACATAGGTGCATTCTTTATGAATATCATGATTAGAGATAAACCAGCTGATGGGGATTCTTTTCATATAGCAATGGTTAATTCTTTTTATAAGCTAATACAAACATTTATAAAAGAAACACTTTTTGGTTGGGATACATATTATGACAAGCTTATTACATGCTTCAATATGTATACAGTACAAGGATATGATAACAAAGGTCTTACAAGCAAATTAACAGACTTGATGACCTTTGAAACACAAAATTTAGGGGTAGTCCAAAAGACTCAAGATGGGTATGAAACTATAAAGGTTGTAGGAATTGTAAATGACAAAGAAAGTATGCCTATAAGTGGTGTACAGCTTTTCATAGAGGATGTAAACATACAAATTGGAAACACAATCACAACCAAAATGCAGTCAAACAACAATACCCCAACAAACCTTTTGGGTTCCTTTCAACTTTTCGATCGAAATGCAATCAAAACCAATGTAGGAAATGAAACCACCTTGCATAGATTAGTTGAAACACAAATCATAGATGCAATCACTTCTGATTTTGCTTTGTATGTAGAAACACTTATGAACAAAAGAATGACAGATAGTATCAATGCGAAAATAGAGAGTTTAAAAAAGTTAGCTGATCAATTGAAAGCTGATAGTCAAAGTTCACAAATAGGCGATTTGATGATAAAGCAAGTAGATTCATTAAATTCAAATATTTTAGCACTTACAAAAGTTTTACCAATTAGCGATGCAAGAATTGAAAAAACAAGTCAATTGATTGCACAAACAAGTCAATGCTCAAATCGATGCTATGAACAATTGAGTTTTACAAACATTCTAGTGCATGAGCAAAAAAATGTAGATGATGGGGCAGGGGTTGCAAGTTCATCAGGTGTGAGTATTCCTTTTGTTGAAATAAAAAAACATGAAGAAGTTTCAAAGGCAAAACTTGATCAAGCAATCGCATTGATGAATGAAAATGCTCAAAAGGTACGAGATGAAGCTAATCGAGAAATGTTTGATCGTATTGCAAATGATGCCACAGCGATTGCAAATGCAGATGAAGATAGCTATGACATAGGAAATGAAGGTAAGGAAGATCTTGAAGGCTTTGTTTTACCATATATGGGAAATACCTATGTACAACCATTGGGCTTAGGCCAAATACAAACTAATAGGGGGATGGTAAATACAGATACAGGTTTAACTGATTTAGAAGAAGAAGCCTTTGGCAAAGAACTTGATGATTTGTCTATGCTTTTACAAACCAAAGCTAAATCCTATGGAACTATCTCTCAAAATGAAAGCAAATTCAAATATGTACCATTGAAACTAGAGGGTAGTAATGGAGTGAATTGGAAAAAAGTAGCATTGTATGGCTTAGGTGCTTTGTCTATTGGAAGTCTTGCATATATCCTTTACAAGCATAATAAAAATAAAAACAAATAAAAGGCAAACAAAAGCTAAATAAAAAAGTCAAGCAAAGATGAAAAATATTTGTATTACTATTAGGATTGTGTTATTTTGATTTTCGAGTGAAAAACATACTACTCAAAGTACTCAAAAACTTGAAACTTGAAACTTGAAACACAAAAGGTGTACAAATGAAAGCAAAACCATTTATTAAGTGGGTTGGTGGCAAAAGACAATTGATGGATGAAATCAAGGCAAATTTACCAAAAAAGTTTGGTAGATATTTCGAACCATTCATTGGTGGTGGTGCAGTTCTTTTTGAATTAGGCTTGGAAAATGCTGTAATCAATGACTACAATGCTGAATTGGTCAATGTGTACAAAACTATCAAAAGCAATCCTTTAGACTTGATTGATGACCTCAAAAAGCATGAAAACACTGAGGATTACTATTATGCTATTCGTGGTTTGGATAGAGATGATCAAGCATTTGCAAAGCTAACAAATGCACAAAGAGCAAGTCGTTTCATTTATTTGAACAAAACAGGCTACAATGGTTTATATCGAGTGAACAGCAAAAATCAAAATAATGTTCCCTTTGGTCGCTACAAGACACCAAACATTTTGGATGAAGCGAACATCATGGCTTGTAGTCAAGCATTGCAATCCACAACCATTTTACAGGGTGATTTTGAGAACATCAAATCCTTAATTCAAAAAGGCGATTTTGTGTACTTAGACCCCCCATATGCGCCAATCACTAAGACATCTAGCTTTGTGTCATATACTGATCAAGGCTTTGATGATGCTATGCAAATCAAGGTAAAGAATTTGTGTGATTACATTGATAGCATTGGGGCATATTTCATGCTATCCAACTCAAGTGCCACTATGATTCTTGATTTGTACAAGGATTACAATGTCAAATTGGTTGATGCCAATCGTGCTTTGAATTGTGTTGGTGATAAGAGAGGGTCAGTGAAAGAGGTTCTCGTGACTAACTACAAACCAAAGGCAAGCAAAACTACTAAAGAAACAAAATAAAAGGTAAATCATGCCATAATATTAGATTTACAAAAGCATTTCATTTCAAATTACAAAATCAAAAAACTTTTAATTTTTCAAAGAAAAACACACAACCCACAAACAAAAAGAAGTTTAACATGAAAACGATTACTACTAATCAAGCATGGCAAAACATTTTTGATAAATACAAAATCTTGCAAGAGATTGCTCAAAACAAGTATTTTGATATTTCAGCTGACCAAATCAAAAATGTTGATGGTAAAGAGGCTAGGCTAATGACTAAGATTGATTTTAGGGAGCACCTACCTGAGATCATGAAAAACGAGAAATTATCTATTCTTGCAATCGAGAATGGTTTGTATCGTATTGCCAAAAACAATCCATTTATAGATGTTGCTATGAATCCAACAAATACAAAATTGATTGTTCCCCCAAAACATATTTCAAGCATTGATCCATACAATGTGAAAAGTGAAAGTGCAGCTTTGGATATTGGCTTTGTTGCTGGTATGCAAAACCAAGTGTTTGGTGAACAAAGTGATTTGGTAATTCGTGGTAGGCTTAGGGGGGATTTAAACTTTGTGATAGGCGATATTCAATACAAGGTTGATGGTGTTCAGCTTGAGGTTGATAGTGGCTATGAATCACAAACTAGCTTACACTTGGTTGAGGCGAAGCTAGGATATAGAAACAACATCAACATTAGGCAATTGTTGTACCCCCAAATTTATTGGCAAAGACAAATGGCTACTAGGAAAAAGGTAAAAAGCTATGTCTTTTTTTTACAGGATGGTATTTATCGTTTCATTCCCTATGTGTATCAAGGTAGTGATTTAGGTTTCTTAGACCATAGTGGTGAGATGTCGTTTCAATTTGATGAAGCAATCAAAAACCCTATTGAAAAAGAATTTTCTATCTATGATATTCAAATTGATTGGAATGATGCCCAAATTGATACAAGTGTGCCATTCCCTCAAGCTGATGAAATGGAAAAAATCAATGCAATGTTTGTACTCATATATTCAAATGCTGATGGTGTAACAAGACAAGGTTTGTTTGAAAACTTTGACCTTGTAGAACGACAAATCGATTACTATTGCAATGCTTTGAAATGGCTTAAGCTATGTGATGAAAAGCCGAATGGTTTGTTAAGTTTAACAGCGATTGGTAATAAAATCGTTAAGCTTTCATTTAGAAATAGAATGGAAGAGATTGCCAAAATCATTTTCTCTAACAAGATTACAAATTCTATTTTGAATAGAAAGGACTTGAAAGAAGAATGGTTTAGAGAGTATCGAATGGCTAGTGATTCTACAATACATAGAAGAACGCTTACTATTAATGCTTGGGTAAATTATTTCAAAAAAGTTTTTGGGATTAATGATTAAATTAAGAATTACCTATTAAAAATCAAATAGAAACTTCACATTGCCCACCTGCACAAGCAACCTCAGTAGTAAAATTGACATTGTTTTCATATTCAACCATTTGGGTATAATCTACATCAACAATAGATTTTTTCAAGTCATTCCACAATCGCCAATAGTATAGCTTTTTTTCTTTGTGTGGGTCATTTTCATCGATTTCATTGGGGGCAAAAACACGAACAAAGGGTGCTTGTTCAAAATCATAATCACCATTCCTAGATAGCAATGCAATCCCTGTAAAGCAATTACGATTATCCCACATAAATTTTTTGACATCATCCCACTCACTATTACCAACAGATAATGTAATAGATACATTGTGCTTTAAACCCTCGCAGGCATCCTTACGAGCAGTGCCATAATGTACCCAATTTTCTTGAGTTAGCTTAGAGTATTTGAGTAAATCGAGTGCTGACATTTCATATGAGTAGTTTGAATTAGGGAATTCCATAGGAAATGCAATTACCTTTTGTCCAACCCCCCATGCTGAGTCAAAGCAGGCTTGGGGGTTATGTTTTTGGAAATGAACAAATGGGGGATCGTTATCAGTGGATTGAACATGGCGAATATAACGAGGGGCATGAGCAGGGTGAATACCACTTGTTGTTTGTAAAACAAGAGATGATGTTCCCTCTGGCTTGATAAGAGTGATTCTAGTGGATTGGTTGATGCCAAGTAGTTTAGCAATTTCAAGATTTGTATCAACTGCAGCCTTTGCACAAATTCTTTGGTTTTCTTCATTCATAATAATGTGAGATGCATCCATCATAATGCCTGTAATAGAAACACCAAGTAGATTTTCTCGTTCTAAAATGAGTTGTGATTCCTTTGTGAGATAGCTTGATTTTGTGTAGGTGGCTTGTAAAGTGCCTAAAGTTGTAGCTTGAATGGTTGCATCCAAAAAGTCTTGAAAACTTTTTATCTTAGCACCATTGATAGATGTAGCCTATGCTCTTGTATTTTTCTTTGCTGTTGAGCATATCAAGTGTATAATTTTCAACAACATTACCCTTTGGGTCTGTAATGAGAATAGGACACATAGATGCTTCTGCACAAGGATTTACACAATAATCATAGTGTGGTAGGAATACAAAACCTGGCTCACCCCAATGGTGAACTTGCTCGAAAATGTGTTCATAAACATCATATGTTGTTGTGGGTAAAATGATAGCACTAATGTTTGCTCTTGCTCTTTGTGCATTGTCAATATACCAATCACCAACCTTTGCCTTGATCATGTCTTCGTCATCTGCATCAAACAAGCAAATTGAACTACTTCTACGAATGCCACCTGACAAAACACAATCTGACAAGTGCATAGTAATATCAAAGCAATCGATAGATCTAAGTTGTCTACCATTTGCTTTTTCCAAAATATCTCGAATTTTGTTGATACTTCGTTCCAATCCTTGATAACCAGGTGCTTTACCACCATGTCTTAATTTAGCCCCTTTGGGTCTTACTTGAGAGTAATCGAAATAAGGGATAGGATTAAGTCCCATATAACCCTTAATTAGAACATCAATAGCATCAGACCAACCCTCAATGCTATCACCTACAACAAAGATTTGGGTTTCCTTTGATTTTTGAATTGGTGGGAGTTGAGAGATATGGTGCTTAGAAACTGAGAAACCTGTACCTGACCCACAAAGTAAAAGCCACATAGCCTCTGCAAAAAATCTTGGTCTATCACAATGGGATGTGGTGCAATTGAAAATTCTCCAATTCTTTTCCTCAATCGCAGTGCCACCAAATTGTAAACTTCGTTGAGAACCAATGATTTTCTTGTCATGTAAAAAAGTTCTTAAAGTGTCTAGAGTAGCTTGTGGGATGATGTCTTGGAATTTTTTCGAGTGCATATCCATCATGCGATCGATTGCTTCATCATAAGTTTCTCGTCTATTGAGTTTGTCTTTGTAATTTGAATATTTAGATGTAAAAATGTAGTCGGATAACATAAAAAAACCTCTTTGTTTTTAAAGTTAAAAAATCTTTTTTGTTTTTGTTTTCAAAAAAGGATAGGTGGGGGAAAATGCCATGAATAAAATCTTTGTAGTAAAGATGATGAATAACAAAAAAGGATCAAACTGCAAAATAAAAAAAAATAGATATGGTTTATCTCTTGAACAAAGCAAAGAATATTTTTTTTATATAAAAGGTCAAAAATGGGGTGTACTCAATACAAATAAAAAACTTTTTGTTTTTTTTAGATATTTGTTAAAATGAATGTAGAAAAGTTTTTTATAATTTCTTAGACTTAAAAACAAAGTATCACTATGAAAAAAATGGAGTGTTGATCATGCAATCAAATAAAAAAATTACACTAACAGGTGTAAATTCTACCCAATTACAAGATTTGAAAGAAAAAACAATAGATATTCTTGCACAGTCGAAAAATCAAATGCCTAGTGTTGTAGCAAAGCAACAAGCATTGACACCAAATGATTGGCATCAAATGTCTAGGGGCGAAAAAGAAATGCATTTGATGATTACATTAGCTGCTGAAATGTGTATTAGTGGTAATGTAGTTCCAAGTGCAATGGCAGGCTTTGGTGAATATGAAACCACTGCACAAGCTAGAGCAGAAGAATTTGCATATGGTGGTGAGATTATGGCTTACCCCCAAATGAATGGACAAAGAAGATTGAATGGCTTTGGGGCGATTTCTTTAAGGGAATCTAGTGCTACAAGTTGGAATACAAATAGGAGTGCTAATAGTTGTAGCAGTGCAGGACTTGATCCATGGAAAGTGAAAAGTGGTGGTGCATATAGTAGTAAAGGTGATCCACAACTAGCTAAAGATGTTTATGCATTCCAACATTATGCAAATTATGCTATGTTGAACAAAGCAGCACCTGAAGATGTTTTCCAAGACAAGGGTCCTAATGGTGATGGGGTTTCAAATAGAGATGGTATGTTAGGTGGTGCAACAATACAATGGCTAGTTTGTGCCATCAATAGTGGTTACAAAAAAGTGACAAGTGGCTCAGATGATATGCCTGATGCAGGTCAAAAAATTGCTAAAAAATTAGCTGATAATATAACATCATCTGAAATTGATGCAGCTAAATCCAAACCAGATGAATCAAAGGTTCCTGCTGAACCTGCTAGAGTGAGTTGTACTGAATTAAGTGCTAGTTATTTAATGTCTGTACCTTTAGAAGATATCAAAAGCAAGCCTGAGCATGCTGCAGTAAGCCATTGCTATGATTACATCAAAAACTATCGTGAATCAGCATCTAGTGGTGGTGTATCTGAGAGTGATGTAGAAGCAGCGATTGAAGGTGGTGATGATGCCACTGATGCTTTAGCAGATGCTGGTGTTGACACTGGTGCTATTGATAAGCTAAAAAATGAAAGAGGTGCAATACCACCATCATCATCACCAAAACGAGAAGAGGCAGCTGAGGAGAAAAAAGGTATAGACTGGTTGTTTTGGGGTCTAGTTGCTGGTGGAACTGCATTAGTTGGCACTGCTGCATATTTTGCATTCAAATCACCTGACAAACCCAAAGTTCCAATGGGTATGCCACCACAACAAATGGGTAAAGGTATGCCACCACAACAAATGGGTAAAGGTATGCCACCACAACAAATGGGCAAAGGTATGCCACCACAACAAATGGGTAGAGGTATGCCACCACAACCAATGGGTAGAGGTATGGGTGGACCTGGTGGTATGGGTCAAGCAGGTGGTAGATATTCTAAGAAAAAATAAGTTAGATAGTATTAATAGCCTTGCTTAAACCAACCATTACCCTTTAATTCAAAAGAACTTTTTTGTATAATTCTCTCTAGTTCACCACCACAAATTTCTAATTCTCTTGGCTCATTAGAGTATGTTGTTTTATTTTTGGGGAATTGATTTGAACAAATACTTAGCTTTGCATCACTCATGCTTTGTTTGACTTGTATTTGTTGATGACATTTTTTACATTCATATGTGTAAATTGGCATGACATTAAAACCTTTCTAGCTATCCTTACAATAGGTAATTTTGTGTTAGAGTATGTTTGGCAAAAAAGGTGATATAAGAAAAAATAAAAAAAATCAATATTTTCTTAATGAAAAAGTTTTTTCAAAATAATGCTTTGTAGATAGGTATATAAAATGTTATCTTTTTAATATGAAACAAATGACAAATACGATTTTGTATGAAAGGGATTGAAAATGTCATTATCAAATACATTGAATAGAAGTGTAAAAGACCCTCAAACATTTGCTGTGTCCACACAAACCTTTAAGGGAACAGATCAAACGATACACCATATGATACAATTATCTACTGAAGGTCAAGTATCACCTAAGATAAGACAATATGCAGAAAATGTGATTAGAGAAATACAGCCAAAGGACTATTTGTCAGAAATCGCTGCGATTTACTATGATACTTGTAGAAGTATTAGGTACACAAGAGATCCAATTAGTGCTGAATACCTACAACACCCTGAGGTTATTTTAAAGAATAGATCAGCTGATTGTGATGATATTGCATTGTATTTGAATTCCTTATTGAAATCAGCATTGATGTCTGTGGGGAATGATACTAGCTTTACAACTGTTAGCTTCGATAGTCCTAATGGTGAGCATACCCATGTTTTCTTGACTGTAAACGAGGAGAGAACAGGGCAAAGAGTAATTCTTGACCCTGTTGCAGGACCTAAAACAAGTTATATGGCAAAAGAAGTTCGTGGCTATAGGCATTATGATACTTGATATGACCAATTTTTGAATTTGTATTGTTGATATTTTATTTGAAAAGTTTTTTTAAATTTCAATAATCACTTTTTATTATAGATAATAAAATGTTAATATGTTTTTTATACAAGACTAAAAACACAATGGAGAATAGCAATGTCTAATGATAGTGATTATGGAAAAATTCTAAGGGGCTTGGCATATACAAATCCTAGTCAAGCTAAGGTGGATACAATACATATTCTCTCTGGGAGAACATCTAGAGTGCCAACAACAACACTTAGTTCTAGCCTTGTGGGTAATGTATTACAACGAAATAGCTTGCAAGGAACTAAAAGGTTTTTTGGTAATGAGCAAGGTGCTATTGGAAGGGGTATTGGTAGTTGGAAGGCTGATAAAACTAAGGTTTATGTTGCATATCAAGATATGATAGCACCATTTAGACAAGATACACAAACGATTGTAGAAAACCCAACAGATATTTTGAGTGATTTAGAAAAAAGGTCAATCAATCGTATTGAAAGGGTTTACACAAAAGAATATCAAAAAGAAAAATGCAAGAAGGCTATATTTAGACCCCACTCTTAACCCATTGGGTGGTATTGAGTCTAATGGATACCCATTTGTTTCTGAATTTGGTTTGCTTGAAAAATGTAATCCAAGAGAAAGATATTTAACTTTTGTTCAAGAAAGATATCATAGATATTTAACTAATCATAATGCAATAGCGAATGATCCAACTAATGCAGGAAAAATTGATTCATCACTATTCGCTGAATTGACATTCCAAAGTCGAAAACTAATTATTGATAGAAACAAGAACAAAAAAATTAGCGAACCTACTGAGATTGATGATGTCATAAAAACTGATAGATTGACAGTGGGTATGCTTAATCAAGCACATTGTATTACAAGTTTGGATGATACCTTTTTAGCAACAAATGATAGTGTAGGTCTAAGTAGTAAATTTGATGAAGATTTGTTGACCTTAAAAGATAGTAGAGTGCTAACGAATGACACTGATTCTCAAAATAGCAACAATGTGAACATAAAGGGTTTGGTACAAACAATTAATTTAAGTCCACAAAACATGGACTCATTTTATTTAAGAGCGATCACAACAGGGATTCCAAAAAGTGTACAACAAAGTTGCTTTGGGTTGGATATAGATAAATATGATCCCAAAAACAATAATGTATTGAATTTGGGTAAAGACTTGTTCAATTTACCTGACAAAAAAATTGTTTTTGTAGGCGATATGGATTTAGAAGAGAAACAACAATGGGAAAGGTCTAAGACTATCGCTAGTGATGCTCTTAAACCTTATGATACAGGAGAGTGGGAACATGAAAAGAGTCATCCTAAAAAAGGCAATTTAGCGAAAGAATTTACAACTTCAAAAAAATCATGGGCAGTTTCTTTACATTCTTTAGATGCAACATTAAGTGGTGTTTCAAGACCACATGAAGCAGTTCTTGAACTACAATATGCACTTTATGATCAAAACAATGTTGATAGATTGATTGAAACATCTTCTAATATAGAAGATAATGAATTCAACAAAAGTATGGGGATAAGAAATGCAAGAATAGAAGATGACAAAAAAAAGGAAACAATCACAACATTTTTCCCATTTGTAAAAAGTTTTGATACCCCATCACATTTCCAATATGTTCAATTTAGTGATGTGATGCAATTGCTCACACAAACATCTAAAGTAAATATCAACAAGGATCAAGTATCCAAGATGTTGGCTAAATTTTATAGATTAGGGGGTAGTTCATATTTTAGATATATCAATCAAAACAATCTTTTAATTGCATTGGATAGTAAAAATTTTGTTGAAACGATAGCAAAACAAACCAATGATGAAATATCTACAAAATTTGTAGATGTAAAAAATGAAACAAAAAACGAAGCACCAATCATGCGTGATGGGGGAAATTGTGCAATCAACATTTTTGAAAAAAACTTACGATTGGCATCTTCATTGGGTAAAAAAACAACAATATTAAACTTTGTTGCAGATGATAATTCTAAGTTCATAGATGTGAGATTACCAAGTCCTTATTATAAGATGGACAACCAATTATTCAAAAGACGATACTCATATTCCTTAGCATACAACACAAACTCAAATGTTGTTTTGTTATGCTCTATTGACACAAATAAAAATGCTAATGTATATGGTACAAATGATGTGCTTTTTGAAAATGCTAGTAATTTCAAAAAACTATTGAAACCTAGTGAAGTTAAGTCTAATAGTGGATTGAAAGCGATACATGAAAATCATACACCTCCATCAAAAGTTCTATATGACATAAAGAACGATGTATACCAAAAGTTCAAAGAAATGCTAACTAAAAGTAATAGATTTTCAGGGAAAGATAAAGAAGTTTGGAGATTTGAGAAAAAAAGAAATTTGATAGATGACTTGTTATTTGTATTGGACTCAAATATTTGGGATATTGGCTATTTGTATGATTTCAAAAATATTTGTGGTACTAATTTGAAATTATTTTGTTCAGATGTCCTATTGGATCAAATAGATAGAGCATCCAATGCTAAAAATATAGCATACCCTAAAGATAAATTTAATGCTTTTAGAAATGTAATGAGAGGCTCTCTACCAATACCACAAGGTTTCAATGTTGTAGATTCTAAAAATGGAGCAACACTATCATTGAAACCTTTCAATTATGTTCCTAAATCAAAAACATTCAATCCTTATGAGTTGTTTATATTTGACAATTTTTCGATACCTAACCAAATGAATGTGGATACACAATTAAAAAACAAAATTACAAATAGAATGAGAAGTAATCCAAATGTGGAATCATATTTAGATATAGCCTTACCCCATAGTTATTTCGACCAATTTTTCGAAAAAAATGTGTATGACATATCCACAAGTATAGATATTGAATCAGGGTATTTTTGGAAGAATATCAAGTATGACATTTTATCAACAAGCTATATGGATGAAATAAAAAATATGCATTTAGATTGCTTATTACCATTCACTACGATTGGTCAAAATTTGTACAAAGAGGGTCAATTTTTAGTCAATGGGAAAAGCAAAGCGAAATTGAATTTAAATCCCAATATTCTCAACAATCAACAAGAATTGCCCAACCCTAAGGTTTTTGATCCATATGATGATGTAGAAGATTTTATTGATTGCTTACATTATTATTCAAGAATGTTGTCGAATGATATTGATTTTGATGTAGAAATAAGTAAGGGGCATAAACAATATGAGGTATTCACACAAATTGGTAAAAAAACGATGCCATTCGATTTTTTGGTAAATACATATACAAATAATGTTGATTTCATGGATTTTGATTCAGAAATAAAAAATAGCTTCAATCATTTAGAAGTTAAGATACAAAGCACTGAGGCATCATTGATAAAAGAATATTATGCAATGAGATTGATAGCATTGTTAGGTTGTTTCTTTTCCAAAGCCATATCCATATCTAGCGAAATAATAGACTCTAGTGATTATTTTATTGCATTTGGTAGAATGGCTAAAAAAATGTTTCCCATAGGGGATAAGTTTCGAGAGTTGAAAGACACTACAAAAACCAAATGTTTAGACTTGCAAAATTTGTTGAAGATAGGTCAAGGTAGTGATGATACAACGATTGGGAAGGCATTTATTCAATTCATAAGATGTGAAGTTCAACCATTTGTGGCTTTGTTGAAAGAATGTGGATTTCGTAGTCCTAAAATGAAATCGGATACGAGTAAATATCAAGATTGCATAAATAGACTAAAGGATGATGATAGATGGATGAATTTTCCTATCAAGGCATTCATAAAAAATACAAACAATGTGATTGATTTAGAAGCACAAATTTTATATTGTCAATTATCAGAGGTAGATAAGGATAAGTTGGTTGATTTATCACAGCAATCTTCTATTAGTACACTCGCTGCAACACTAGCAATCATAAGTCCACTTTTAAGAGCAAGTGAGTCTGATATTGATTTTTTAAGGCGAACAGGTGGAATTCGTTTTATGCATGTAATAGATGCAAGTGGTTTTCATAAATTTTTGCTAAAAGAATATGAAGGATCAGGTGAAGATTTAGACACAAAGCTTGATGAAATGGAAAACCCTACATCATATAGTGGTCAAAACCAACAATTAGAGTTTATTGTTGAGGAAGGTGCTGACACTTGGTCTGTGAATGATGAGAATGTTTTTGATGATACTAAGGGTAAAAAAGAGAGTAAATTGACAGGATCAAAAATAGCAACAATAGGCTTGGGTTTATTGGCTTTCTCAGGACTTGCTTATGCTGGTTATAGGGTAATGAAAAAGCAACCAATAGTGCCAACAAGCATTTCCAACAAAATCAAAGGTTGGAAGGAAAAGTCTAAGGCTAAGGGCATTAAAAAAGTGGATAAAATATAAAGGTAGTATCACAAAAAACTTTTACCAAAACAAAAAAATATAGATTTATGTAAAAAGTTTTTTTATCATATAATTCAAAAGCCTTTGATTTATATCAAATTAGTATCTCATATAAGAAAGGAAATAAATTAGTGTATCTATGTCAAATCGTAAGCTAATTAGTTCATACCAAACACTAGGTGGTCATTCATGTAGTGCCACATCCATGAAAGGACTTGGTTTTGTCAATTACCAAGCTTGCCCTTGTTGTAGAAACCAAACTTGCTCGATAGATTGCCCTTGTGGTTGTCGAGGTAAATGCCACCAAAAAGGAAAGCTATCAATGAGTGGACTAGGTGGTGATTGTGGTGGCAAGTGTGGGAAAAGCCAAGCCAATTCATCCTTGAAGGGCTTGGGGGCAACCTATCCAGAATACCCAAGAGCAAGACCTGGCTTATTTGATCCAAGAAAAACAGGGCAAGGTTGGCCTGAGCCACATCCTGATCCTTTAGTTCCTTATGTGAGGGCAAATGAGGGATTATTACCCTATGATTTTATAAACCAATACCCAAATGGCGAGCCTATGTTCAAAAGACAAGCGAGTGGGATGATGTCAGGATTGGGTAGACTTGGTGCATACAATTCAGCGATAGCTAGTGATTTCAAGAGTAGGCTCTCTAGCTTACTTGAAAAAGCATCTACAAAGGATGTTAGTTTAGCACCTTTTTTTAACAAAGCAACTTGGCATAATCAAGATGAATTGTATATGCCAACTTTGAATCCAAATGGTGAAATCATACGAAACAACACCCCAAAAGTGATTTCTACTTCAAGTGGTAGTTTTCCTACACTAAAAACATATTTTGCATTTATCCCTGTGGTTAGACAAACACCAACAAGTAATGATTTACGATTTGAATTGTACATACGAACTGGTGGTCCTGAACAAAAAATGTTTTTTGCATCAAATGATACCAACAATTTGGAAGGTAGAGAAATCGATGGTGGTGATGGTTTGTATGCAAAATATTTGAAGGATAGTGCTTATTATCAAGATGCTATTTCAAAAGAATTTTTAGAAAGTGAGCCTTTTGAAAATATATTTGTAGATTCACCTGAAAGATTTGAACTTAATGAAATGGCACAATTGGGTTTTAAATCCATAAATGTTGATCCAAAATTAAAGCAATATGCAAAAGGCTACCTACAAGAGATAAATACAAGATATCCCCTTCTTTTGAAATCACTTGCATCTACCCCTAATGGTAAATCCACACAAAATACTATTTCAACTACAAGATTGAGTACAGATGGTACAATTGGTTTTGGTGAGCATTACACTCAATATATTCCTTTTTGTATTAGTGTAATCAATGATTTGATTCAAGATTTAGTAAATTTCATTGTTGATCCTATAAATGCTAGTAAAACAGAAGAGATCACAAAAATGAAAGAAAGTCTAAAGCACATATTAAAGACTTGCTCTACCACAAATAGTGTAGATGAGAGAGATTCTATTTCTCAAGCATTTGCTGAGGCTATTTGTGATAAGATGTGGATAGACCTACAAACAACTAGAAGCTTATCACAAGCATTTATTAGAAATTATCAAGGGGTTAATGAAGCTTATATACTTGATCCTGTGGCAAAGCTTGTTTTTGATAATCTAGATGTGAAGAAAGCACAAGTTATCAATGAAAAAGCAACAGATGGTTCTTTACAATTTTTTGGTAAATTGAAGCAAGCAATGGAAGAGGCTTGTAAAAATTATTCAAATACATTCAATGATATATATGCTTCGTTTTTTGGTGATGCACAATTACAAGATCAAATTAGTACTTTGACTGATGCTAACAATAAACTTCAAATTTCTTTTGATCAAACAAAAGCACAATTTGACGCTTTGAGTAATACAAATGTAAGTACACAAGCACAAAACACAAAATTGAGCAACGAATTGGCATTGTTGAACCAAAATTTTGCAACACAAAAGACACAATTGGCAACAATGCTAAAAGAAAAGGATGCTTTAAAAAAGCAAAATGATGAATTGATAAAAGGGAATTGCCCACCACCACCACCAAAGCCAACGAATTGGTTTATGTGGAGTATGCTTGGCTTACTAGGTGTATCTGCAGGTATTGGTGCATACAAGGCTATTCAAAAAACAAGTGATGAAAAGGAAAAGCTAACCAATGGTTTGATAGGTGGGGCATTAGGCTTGTTCCCCCCATTGCTTGCATATCAAGATGATATTATGTTCTCTAAAAAAGAGCATTTACAATTAGCAGTAGAAGTTCCATCTACTACACCTACTACACCTACTACAACTACTACACCTACAACCACTATTGCACCTACCCCCACTGCATCATCAAGTGGTGCTAAGTCTAAAAAAATGAAATAATATCACTCAATAAAAATAAGAAGAGTGATTTGTAAAATATTATCAAAATTCAAATAGCTTTAATTTTGCACAAAATATATCATTAAGTTTGAGAATGAAAAGATTCAATATATTTGTAAAAATTTGATTCTTTTCTTAATATAAATAGTATAAAAAACTTTTTACAAAAAAACAAAAGGGGATTTCAAATGAAAGGTTTATTTCCAAGTTTAAGTTCAATGGATGAAATGCTAAAAGAGGATGAGGGTACACCAATAGATTCTCTCTATCAAGGTCGTAGGAAAATTACATATCCTGAGGTAAGACCTTTAACATTTGGCCCTGAGCAATTAAAGGAAGAATTGGAAGAACATACAGATGTGTTTGTTTTAGCTGATCAACCTGATGCACCTGGTGAGAATAATGGGTTTGATCCTGATGGTAATTACACAACAAATGTAATGAGTGCACAGCTAGAAAGTCCTAGTAATTTGGACATCATGAATATGGATATGTACTCTTTTGATGATGTATCAAGTAATTTGAGAAGCAAGGCAAATCAAACCACTGACATCATCGATGTCGATTTTGTAGAAAATCCAAAGGGAATGGATGGTTATATTGCAACCAAAAAAAGACCAGATGCTAACAAAATAGGAATGGAAGAAGATGATGTATATGAAGAAGATGATGAGGATGATGACGATGATGATGACGATGATGACGATCACATTCCTGAATATGCAGATGAAATCGATTATGAATTTGATTTAGATGGTCAATATAAAGTCAAGCAAGATGATGATGATTTCGATGAAATCGATAGTCATAGAACAGATGATATGTATTTAAAGGATGGTAGACATCAAGGTGTTGATTTCCATAGAAGCTTTTATATGGGGGCTAGAAATGGCACTTACTATAGAGATTCTATGAAAAGAATGCAAGAAGAATTAGGAACTACACCTGATGAGGCAGAGTCTGAAACCTATGATGATGATTTGATGTTAGGATTGCCAGCCTTTGGTCAAAAGATTGGTGTAAATCTATTTTCTCAAGCTATGAACAATGAGTTAAAAAGACGAGACAGATTAAGTCATGCTGACCTACAAGAATCACAAGACATGAGAAAGCAAAAGGTTTTAGGTGATTTGTCAAGAGTTAGGAGACAACAAAAAGCAACACAAATGGGTATGCTTGCATCAAAAATTCTAACAAAAGCTAAAACAACAATCAAATCACCAAGTCCAACAGTTGGTACAAATGTAGCTTCAACAGATCCAAAAAGTACTGCAAGTTTTAGTAGACCTGATATTATTAGCTTTGTATCACCTACAATGAAAAAAATGACCACTAAAGATTTAGATGTAAGAAAGACAATATCAAATAAAAAAAATCTAATTGAGAAAGCAAAACAAGAAGATGTTGTAAACTATTTGATAAACAATCCAACAACCAATGTGATCACCTTATACTCAAGGTATGCGAATATATTAGGATATGTGGATGTTATTCAAGACATTTACCCTGATGCTACAAGACTTGAACAATGGAATGTGCATATCCAAAAACACAAAGACGATGCGAAGAGGCTAAGTGATTTGATAAACAAGTGTATCATTGTAAAGAGGGATGACGAACCCATCCCAATGGATATAAATATTTTCAAGGATCATGTGCATTTGGAATTGGTAGGTGATTCAACATACCAACCAAAGTATGATCTTGAATTTTTTGGGAATTTAGCATCAGAAAATACATCAAAAATTTCCTTGTCATATAAAGATGATAGTTTACTAACCCCTTCCGAATTTAATGAATTGAAATCTTTAGCCATCACAGATGATAAACAAATGGAAATTAGTAATGCTTTACCAAATGTCCTTCAATCCGCTATTGATGCGCAAGAAATCCAAAAAGGTATGAAAACTTTTTCAAATACTGAAAGCTCCCTTTTGGATGAATTCAATACTCGTATAGATGTGGATGATGAAATACAAGCAATCCTATCGAACTATTTTGCAGGCACACTTGAAAGAGACCAATACATAGAACCTTTGAAACAAAATCTTTTGGTAGATATAGAACAAGGCTTGATTACACTAGACGATGCTATTTACATTTTCAAAGAACAAGTGTTGGATTTAGGCTTAGAACTTGAAAATAGAATGTACAAAGAATATTCTCAAGATAGCAGATTGACTAATGATGAGTATGCCAAAATACAGCCTAAAAGAGCATCACAAGCTACACCACCACAACCATCTAAAGAAGATGCGAAGGCTAAGATCAAAGCTGATTTGATCATTTTCATACAACAAGATGGTGATTTAGTAAGAATAACACAACAAAATGCAAGTTTGTTTAGTGTAGATTACAAAAATTACATTGATGCTTTGATTGATTATTTAGTAGTTGAAGTTTCACAAGGAACGATTTCATCCGACCAAGCTAAGTTTGCAATCAAAAATGAAATGTTAGACATTGCTGAAAAAGACGCAACCAAGAAAAAGCATCAAAAATTTTATGAAGACAAAAAGCTTGAAGAGTCTGAGTGGAAGCAAATTCGTTCAGAGATTATGAAAAAAGAAGAGGTTGCTAAAAAAGAAGATAACACTGGTAAGATTATCGCAGCATCTCTTGTTGGTGTAGGTTTACTAGCATTAGGGAGTTGGTGGTTTTTTAAAAACAAAAAAGCAAAAAATGATAAAATTTTGGAATCAAATCAAGAAAATGAAGTCATAGCAAATGATTCACAAATAGAAGAATCTAATGTGGCAAGCACTCAAGATGAAGTGCCTCAAGCGAGCAAAATGGGTTACTATACGAGAACTTATAACAAAAAGAGAAAATAAAATATCAAAATTTATAATTTCCAAATCAAAGACTAAAATGTTATTGTAATAATAAGAAAAAAGTTTTTTTGATATTGGAGTAAAAATGAGTGATTTAGAGAAGAAGCAAATAGATTCTACAAAAAGGGAATTCATAGAATCAAAGAAAAGCGAGTTTATTGATGGGGTTGTCTTAAATCTAGAGGAACGTCAAAAAAGTAGAAATATTGAAATTGATGCACAAGTGATCGCAGGAAAGCAAAAGTTTGTGTCTAGCTTTGCTAATGTTTTTTTTGAGGGGATAGGTGAGCATTTACTTTTGTTGAGGAATGAGCAAGACATTTTGTTGGGAAATATTCAAGTATTGTTAAATGTTTCTAAAAATAGTTTTAAGCGAATAGAAAGTATTAAAAATGAAATAGAAAGACAAGAAACCATTGCTAAGAATCAAAATGCGATTGAAGAATTTTTTGTTGGTGTTGTTGAAGATACGATTGATTTCACAATCAATACGATAGATATGCAAGCGCAATTCACTATAGAATTGATGACTGGAAAGCTGAAAACACCTAGTGAAATACTTTCAAGCTATGGAAACAAATTAGGTAAGAATATTGGTGAGTTAGGTATGGATTTGAAGGACACATTAGTAGATACATCTATGGTTGCAACTTATGATATATGTGATAATGCAAGTGATGTGAAAAATGGTTTAGAAACAATCAATAACATATCTAGTGGCATAGATGATTTTATCTTGAATATGTGTGATGATGATATAAGACAAGTAACAAATCAAGTCAAGAATTTAGTAGGTATGGGGTTGGATTTTGGTATCGAATCCATCACATCAACAAGTAGTGGATCAACATCTACAAATAGTGATTTCTCAATGAATGACTTACTAGAGGAATTCAAAAAAGAAAACATTACTAATATGGATCAAATGTCTAAATCTTTTTTTGAATCGTTGAGTGATAGGGAAAAAAAGCAATTGAGTGAGGAGTTCATTAGGGGGATACAAAATAGAGAGGATGTAGAAACATTAATGAATAAAATGGGGGTCAAAGTTCGTAAAAAAATTGAAGCATTTTTTGTCAAAAAAGCTAGTGATTTTTTGAGTAAATCTAAGAAATTTGTTATTGAAAAAGGTTCAGATGTTGTTCAAAAAATGATTGTGCCTAAGGTAAGTGCATTTTTGAAGGCTAATCCAATAGTAATTCTTGTGATGGCTATTACAGTTACTGTGCTTGCTTTTTATGATGGTTTTTGTGTATCTGCAACTGCACATATACAAAATGAAGTATTGAAAGATGGTCCTAAAGACTATTTGACATCCAATGACAAAAATCATTATGAAAAGATCAATGATTTAGAGAATCAAAGAATTAAGGAATTAGACAAGCTATACAAAACACAAGCACAAATACTAGACAAAGCTGCAGAAACACTATTCAAGCAAAATGATATTGAGAAATACATTTTGATATCTAAAACTTTGCTTGAATGTACAATATGGTTAAAGGTCATATCAAACAATTTTAAATATCTTTCAAAGGCAGATATAGTATATGCTTTTTTTATTAGAGTTGGCAATGACTTGCTCAACAAATTATCTCAAGTAGTTTCTAGTGATATGTACAAATGCTTTCTAGTATTGTTTTTTGAATATGTTGAAAAGGATTTGAATCATACACAAATGGTTTGCCCTTATGTTGATTCAAAGACAATGGATGTTATTAAAAATGTATATGGACTTGATGAAAAAACATATTGCCAAAAGATGAGTATATCAGATTTGAATGATTTTATTTATAATTACAATTCAACGATATTATTAGATTGGGGCAAGGATGCAGGACAAACGAATTTAAAGGATTTTAGGGAACAAATCAAAAAAAACAAGGAAGATGAAAATATTTTTTACAAAACATATATGGAATACAATGAAAAAAACCCATTTGTAAATCCCTTTTTGAATTTCCCATCAGAATTCATGGTAGGTCAAGACAGATTGTTTTCAATACTTGGTAAGGTTATTGTTGGAAGTGTTTTATGTGTGGGAATTTATGGTTTGGTGAGAGGTAATTTTGACTTTTTGAAATTTAATAACAATAATAAAGATAGAAACACAAAAAAACATACAAATGGATCAAGAAAACAAATATAATGGTTTTAGTAAATGAAAAAGTATTTTGTGAAAGGTATTCAAAATGAAAAAGAAATTCAAACACTTTGGTAATAGTCTTATTACAAAGCCCCTAAGTCCTAATGCTTTGAAAATACAAGACTCAATGGATAATGTACCTATTGAGTATAAAAATATTGTTAGTACTATTGTTGATAAGGAAGCATACATTATTGATAGAACATTAGGGTTTTTGAATAGTCGATCAAAGGCTAAATTTGTGTCTGAAATCGTGCCTAAAAATCTAGATGGTATTAGCGATACTAATTTACAAGTATCATTTGTTGAGAGAGTTAACTTTGATTTCTTAGATTCTGCAAATAGGTCTACAAGTGGTTTAGTTGAGGATTTGTTTGAAATTCAAATGTCGTTGCTTTCGAAAAAAGGTTATAGCATTGGGGTAGACAAAAAAATAAATGTAAACATAGCTAATGTTGATTTGATGAATATTATCTATCAAGAGAAAAAAGGCTTGACTGCAACAAGTCAATTCTTAAAAATGATAGTATATTGCTTAACAACAGTAATGGGTGAATTGGTAATAGAAGAGAAAATCAAATTCCTACAAAACCAATTACTAGCTGGTGAAGATATTACAAAATTCTTAGACAATGAAATTAGTCAAGAGGTAATGGACAATTTAGATAGAGTGGAAAGTTTTTTTGATGATGAGTTTTATGAGAAAAAGGGTAGATTTGGACTTTTGTTTGCATCCTTGTTAAATTCAAAGGCAGTGGATGGCTTGATTACTAAATTAAGCGCTGTTGTTTTTGACCACTCATCAGACAATATCATTGCATTCTTAAACAAGCTAAGTCCCCCATTAGAAAAAAAGGTAGATGCTTTTTCTACATCAAATCAAGCAAATGGTTTGCTTTTGGTTAGTGCTAATGAACTTGTATCTATGTCTATCCAAAGTAATGTATCATTCTTTATGAATTTGAGTATTAGTGATAACAACAATTTATCTATCGATGAAACCAAGCTAATACTCAAGCAAGTGGTTGAAAATCTACAAGCTAATTTGAGTGAATCAATAAAGGATGCACTTATTTATGATTTGAACATATTTGGATTGGAATATGTAATAGATGTTTTAGACAAGAATCTACAAATGGTAATTGGTGGCTATGATTGGTTATCAGATTTAGATTTTTCTCAAGACATACAACAATGTAAAACTTTAGCACAACAAACAGAATTAGATGTTTTGGATGTTGCAAGATTGCTAGACAATGTTGCTTATTTAGAGAAACAAGGCGATGCTATTGAAAGGGTAGATGAAAGTATAAATATGGTGAAGGATAAAATTGGTGGTATTAAGGGTAAATTAGCAGAGATACAAAACATTTCTAATCTCTTAGGCACTGATTTAGAATCCTTGAGAAAATCAATATTTGATGACACATTTGAAGCATCCAAAAATAGCGATGAGAATGAAAAAATAAATGCGATAGATGATATTGGCAATTGTGAAGAGAGTAATATTTTACTTAATGCTACTGCTAATAGCTTGCAAGCTAATATAGAGCAATTAGACCTACAAGCTAGACGAATTAGAAAACGAGATCGAACAGTATTAGTAGTAGAGCAAGACCAAGGATTAGGTTCTACACTATTGAAGGTTGGTATTGGTGGAGCATTGATCTATGGTGTTTACCATTTCGCATTCAAAAAGAAATGAATAGGAGCAAAAAATGGATTATCGTTGGACTAAAGTGAAAAGCTTAGAATCCTTGAATGATTATATTCATGCTATGGATTTTGTAGGGTATTCATTGGTTGCTTATGGGAATAGCTTATCATTTGTTGGGAATGGTAAGCTAGGCAATGCTGATAATTGGACAACAAATGAATTTCCCAAAAGTATTTTAAAGCAATTAACATATGCAGAGTGGATAGATGTTTTACTAGCATCATCACAAAAGGATTGGACTTTTTAGGGTGTTGTTGGCGAGATGTAATATGTTGGTTTGATTTGGGTTATGGTTTTTTGTAAAAAAAAATCAAAAAAACTTTTGTTTTATATTTCCATTTTGTATCATTAAATCAAATGCAAAAATCTAAAAGTTTTTTATTATTTAAAAAACAAAAAAGTCGATTGAAAGGACACTAAAATGACAAGACATAATTCAATGATGCTAGGTAGCATCCCTAGAAAATGGGGAAAACAAAATGTATTAGCTAGACGCGGTTCTATGCGTGGATTGGGTGTGCTACCCACTGATAATTTAGAAATATTGAAATTCACTCTTTGGGCGAATTCTTTAGAAGGACAAGAGGATGGTTGTATCAAAAAAGCGAATGCTATTGATCCTGATTTCCTTACATATTACAAATCTTTGGAATCGCAATTAAGTAATGCAGTGAAAGATGGTACAATGTCCGCAGATGATGCTATTAGTATTATTGTTGCACAATGCAATGATGTGCTAGCTGAAGCTGATAAACAAACATACAAAGATGCTAGAGTCGATAAAGCTGTATCCCCTGAAGAGTTAGATGCCTTCATCAAAGCTAAAACTACTCTTGAAATTACAAAAGAAATCTTGATTGCTGAATTATTGGCTTTTGCATTTTTAGCATCACCTGATTTCAAGGATGCAGCTAAACAAGATGCAATGATGACAACATTGCAGCCTATGCAAGAATATTTAAAGGCAGTAGCTAATAATCTTGCACTTGCGATACTTGCTAAAGAAATCACCATTGAAACTGCAAAGGAAGAAGCGAAAGCACAAGTCTTAGATATTCTTGAAACAGACACTACTAAACAAAAGTATGCAACACAAAGAGAAGACAAAGCATTGTCTGATGAAGAGTGGAATGCTATCAAAGCAACACTTGCGAAGAAATCTAAAGAAGAAAGTGGTGTAAGTGAAGAAAGCACTGAAAAGACATCTACAACTAAAATTGCTGTAATGGCAGGTGTAGGTGTTGTTGCATTACTTGGTATGGCAATGATTATCAAGAAATCCTAATTTTTATATTTACTTGACTTTATTTTTCAAAAAAATCTTGACTTTTTGTTTTAGATGACTTAATAGTTGTATCTACCTTTAGTTTACATAAGGGTTTATTCATTTTGATATGAAGGTAATACAACACATGACACACGAAAACACCAAAGACTTGAAGCTAGAAACAACAAGCATAAGTGAAAGCACAAGCACTCTTGAACCTAACATTGTACAAATTAGAAAAGACATCAAGGTCAATAATGATTTTCCTAAAATTTCAGGAACAAGATATTTTACACATGGGGTTTACAAGTATCCAGCAACATTTATTCCCCAAATCATTAGGTATTGCTTAGTCCACTATGTAGACCAAAACACAAACCAAAAGGGTACAATTCTTGATCCATTTGGTGGTTGTGGCACAACAGCACTAGAGGCTTATTTAAAGGGCTACAATGCTACCTTAGAGGATATCAATCCCTTGCTAGAGGATTTGATGCGATTGAAATGCTGCACAAAAATTAGGGAAAAAATAGAAAACCTTGTAGGTAATGATGGACTCATAAATACATTTTTTTGTGTAGATGATGAGTTGACACAAGTGAAAAAAGCATTGTTCTCTAGCATTGAAGCCTATTCAAAGGATTTGTTTACACTATTGCTACCTAATGGTAAAAAGGAACTAGATGCCCAAAGAAATCTAATGTATTCCAACATTTGTAGGTTTAAAGACCTAGAAATAGGCAATGTCTTTAAGTTTAGTGATGAAATCAAGGAAACATTAAAGGGGTGGTATGATGTGTCTGATGGGGGTAATGAAAATCAACAAGCATTTTATAGCTTTTGCTTTGATATGCTCTACTATTTTAGGAACGAGATAGAAAAGTTGAATCCCAAGCTAAACCAAAAGGATTCAAATTTGGATTTGTCGGATGAATTGTATCTTTTGTTTTTGTTCTCATTTCTATCAATTAGTCGCAAATATTCAATTGCAGACCATGAAACTCATAAGCTGACAAGATCAAAGCAAAAGCTAGAAAAGAATATGATCGACCTAACAAGTGGTAGTGTTGAATCAAGGAACTTGAGCAATTTCCATGAGTTTTTGAAGGATTTCGAGGAAACAATCAACAAGAATCTAGAAGGTATGATTAGCTTTGCTCTTTATACAACAAAGCAAAAAAAGGATTCTAATGGTGCTACACAAGTAGATAAGCCTATTGTCCTAATCAAGAAGAACAATCAACACACAGATACCAATCAAAAAATCAAGGATTCAAAGCGATATGTAGCTATGATTACATCACCTCCATATATGCAAGCACAAGAATATACAAGGAGTATCAAATTTGAATTGTATTGGAAGGGGGTAGATGCTGATACAATCAAAGGGATGGCATCACAAGAGATCCCTTACAACAACAAAAGTAAGGATGTGATTGGTATTGCAGAAAAAACTTTTCAAGATATTAAGTCTTACCAAGAGATTAAGGCTAAGGTATTTGAATCAAAGGTTGAGCAACAAAAGGAAATTCTTTTTGCATCCTATTTCCAAGACACTATCAAAATCTTAGAGGAAGGCTCTAAATTGGTAGAAAAGGATGGTGTGATTTGTATTTTTGTAGGCTCACCTAAAATGAATGGTGTTCAAATAGATATTTGGCGAGTATTCAAGGAATATTTTGAAAAGCAAAATGATATGTTTAGGTTTGAAACAGTGATTGCTGATCCTATCGCAAATAGGTTTTTAGCTAAAAATAGAAAGGGTGAAAATCCCAATGGTATGGAACATGAGTTTTTGTTAGTTTTTAAGAAATTGAAATAGGCTTTGTAGGCTTTGTAGGCTTTAGAATTTGGATATACCTACGATTTTTATATGGGTTTAGATTTTGAATTTTTACCAAAACAAAACAAAAAACTTTTATATCTTTTGTTTTTTTATTAGAATTAAGAACAAACATTAAACAAGTGAGATATGGGTATGCCAACCTACAAAGTACCAATTTATGATTTAAGACTTTTGACTAAAGCACCTATGCCAATGGGTAGAATGGGTAATAGTGCATTTAAATCTAACATAAGAACACTATCAAGTATGTATGGATATAATCCTGATTATGAAACAAGTGCTAATTTTGTATATGGGAAACCATTAGGCATTGATTTTGTGTATGGAAAACCATTAGGTGCTGCAATATACAAAAACACAAATGATTTTGAGTCCTTGAAATATGACTTGTGGAAAGCATTTGTTTTTTCCGATCCCAATTCTTTTTATCTTAAAAATGATATACAATTAAGTAAAACAATATCTGGAACACTAGGTTTTTATAGCGCAATATCAAATATGCAATCAAAGGTACAAAGCAAAGAACTAACTGCCGAGCGAGCGATCTTGATTTTGATGACTTATTTCAATAATTTGATGTCTATCACACCACCATCAATGTACAAAGGAACTTATTTAACAGATGCTGAGGCAAGCAAAATTTTGGATGATTCATTTACCAATCCGAATGCAAAGCCAACCAAAGAAATGTATGCCGCAGACTTATTGGCGAGTTGTTATTTTAGTTCCGATGATTTCAAAAAAGGGGAAGAATCACAAAGATTGTTTTTTGCAAAAATGAATCCTTTTTTGGACAAGGTTTATGATTTGATTTCTAAAGTATCATCAAGCATACTTAAAGGTGAGATTAGCTTTGATGTTGGTAAAAAATTCATTATTGAAAGATTTCAAGATGCTTTGAAATCAGGCGAGATGAATACAAGCTTTGATAGAAAACAAAAAGATGCTCTTTTAAGTGCATCTGAGTGGCAGGTGCAAAAGAGTGATCTTGTAGATGAAACACTAGGTATTGATAGGAGTGAAAAATCCAAGCATGAAGAAATAAGTGATGGGAATGGTATGGGAACTATTTTACTAAAGGCTGCGATTGGCTTTGGTGTTTTAGGTGGTTTGACTATGTTAGTAATCAAAAAGAGTTGAGCAAAAACAAAATTTTGTTTTTCTTGTGATATATGATATATGGGGGTTTGTAGTTCACACCACAAATAAAAAGGGTTTAAACAATGAAAAACATAGATATAGACAAGGATTTTTTGGATCATGTTCCTATTTTCAAATCAAAGGAATTCGAGAATGAAATAGTAGATGATGGGCGAATACAAGCTATGCTATGTGGCTTGACTAAAAATGAAGAGTATTATTTTATATTCCCACTAATGAAGCTACTTGATAGCTTACTAGAAACATTAATGATACCTATTGATGATGCTTTATCTATTTTGAGATATGAACTTGCAATGTTGATGATTAAGGATGTTTCTACAAGTCATTTTGTTTATTATGTACAACCAATAGGTGAGTATGAATTGAAAGCAATTATCAAGAATTACTACAATAGGAAAGAAATAGATAAGACTGAAAGCACCAAAATAAAACAAGATTTAAGTGAATCTATGGTATATAAGCATTTGATTGGTGGTAAATCTATTTGGTCTAGGATTACTAAGATTTAGATAGGTATATTGGCTGAAATATAAAATATACAAAACATATATTTGAGAAAAAGTTTTTTTAAATTTATAGTATAATTAGATACAAATTCATTTTACTAAGAGGTAATAGAAATGGGAAACAACAAAGACAAAGAGAACAAAAGAGATAAACGAGATGACATTGATGAAGATAAAGATGATAATGGTAGTAGTAGGGGTAAAAAGAAAAAAGCAAATTTTATCAAGCCTAGTAATATTGGAAGGGGTTTAAGCTTAACTGCAGGCTTAACACTAGGGTATTTGATCAATAAGGTACAAAAGGAAAGATTACCAACAGATGTGTTAGGCTACACAATCAAAACATCTGCTTTATTTTTTATGGGGCAATATGCCAATTCAAAAGATGAAGAGGTCTTATTAAGAACCCTTATGGGATATTGGGCATATGAAACAATGCGATTAACTCCCATTGGTAAACCACCAAAAAAGCAAATAGCCATAAATCAAACGAATGCAAGTAGTTCAAATAATTCAAGTGGGGGTGATACTACAACAAATTCAAACAATGGGCAAGTGAATGGCTTAGGTTCAATACCTACATATACAACAAATAGTAATGATAATTCTCTTGCACCAAAATCCTTTGTAAGTAGCATGCTTACACCTGATAATTTACAAAATGTAGGTGTTGCACTAAAGGGTTTGAGTTCACTCATAAATGGCTTTAGGGGAAATGACGACTAAGTTCAATAAAATATTTTTGGGGGTAAAATAGATATTTTTTATATAATGCTTGACTAATTTCAAATCATATAGTAGTTTTTGTTATCAAAAGTAAAGTGAAACACAAAAAAACCTTTGCTTTTTGTATTTTGGTTTTGGTAAAATGACCAATACCTTTGGGAAAAATCAAATCATGTCTCAAAAAAGAGATTGTGGATAAGGAGTTTGGTAATTGTTAGAAACTTTTTTGGTAGTATGGATAGCTGGAACCTTAGTGATGTCTATTGATTATACAATCAATCAAAAAAAAGCACTAGACAATGTTGAGGTTATCTTGCTTGATATTTTATCAAAGCTAGAAAATAGCTTTGATATGTTTGATTACAAACAAGTGCACAAATTCACAATAGAATTTTATCAAAAAAAAGAATTCAATGTATTTAAGCATTTGGTTTCTAGCTTATTCATTTCATCTCTTACTTGGCCATTAGCATTGTTGTCTAGCCTAGTAGATGGTAAAGAGCATAGTCGTGCATTGTTAAAGCAAACATCATTCAATTTTTTGATTGTGTATATCAAAGCCTTAGCAATATTTATCAAAACTAAAAATATCAAGATGAAAGGAGATATAGTCAAAGACCATCTTGAAAAATTTTTTTCAAATGGAAAAAACAACATAAACAAATGATAGGTATCTATGCTAACCCAACATAGTTATAGAATAGCAAGATACTTTTTTACACATAAACACATAAAGCAATAAATGGTTAAACATGAAAGCAGAAATCATATTACAAATCATATTCTCACTTTTAGAGCAATCAAATGTGAATATTGATACATTACATCATGCTTCTAAATGTCATCTATATGATGTTGCACATAACATTTCTACAATCTCACAAACTGAAGAAGATGCAGCACACTTAATTACAATAGCATACAAGGAATCAAAATTCAATTATCAAGTAGAAGATAATGTCTTATCCAATCATGGTGCTTGTGGTATATATCAACAAATTCCTAAATATACAGACCACCCTACATTAGGAAAATTGAGTTGCCAAGAATTACAAGATACAAGCACAGCAACACAACAAGCTATCATATCAATCAAAAAAGTTTTTGAAACTTATGGTAAGGATTTGAAAAATGTGTGCCATTACAATGCTGGAAACAAGTGTGGTGGTGAATCGATAAAGTATGCCAATCACTATATCAAGGTTTATAAAAATGTGATTGATAAGATTAGGAAAAAGAAAGCTAAAAGACAGGAATCTTTGATTTATAGCACAAGTATTTCAATAGATAGCTTTTTAGAGATGTGTGAACAAGGCTGTTAGGGTTTAGAATTAGTGTTTCATAATTTGACATATAAATCATAATCTGTTTTGTTTTTAAGAAAACGATTATGGTTATATTTCCCATTTTTGTTGTGGAAATAGCACATAATAAATGCATAAACTCTACCATAACCCCATTGCTCTGCACTCATACCTGTTCTTGATCCACTTCTTGCATATGCCCCAACAGCACGATCGTACACTTCCTTTAAAATCAAAGGATCAAGTTCTGTTTGGATTGATATTTTACAAAGACCTGTGGGGATGTTTACTTTAAATTCTTGTTTGAAAAGTTTTTGTAATTCATTTGCATCATCTTGTAGGTTAGGTATGCTATTAGGCACATAAATCGCATCATAGTCCTTTTTATAGGAAGATGTGTTTTTTTCCTTAGCTTTTACATCAGATTGCACCCTTTGGTAGCAAATAGGATTTTTAGGGTCTGATTTGACACATACCTCACGAATGATTAACTCTTTGAGTCTATCCCTTACAATTTTGATTTCTTTGTCGCTCAAAAATCCTCGTTTAGGAACATCGAAATATCTAATTGGTCTTTTGTTGACACCATACGATTCGCACAATAGCTTGACTAAATTTGTGAGTGTAATGGGTTTGGGAACTATGATTCTCTTGTTTTGAATCTCTTTGATGGATAACATATTTTGAATAGCCTTTTGTTTACAAAAAAATATTAGGAATTGTAGCAATAAAAATATATTATGAAATAAAAAAGATTTTAGTAAAGGTATTTTCAAATGAATAAAAAAATTTTCAAATATGATTTTGGGGGATTGGGATCGTCTAACTCTAAAAGCAACAATACACCACAAAAAGAAACATCAAAGGTTGTAGGCACAGCTAAAAAAACACCTACAATAGAACAAAAAAAAATACCTACAATAGAACTTGATAGATTACCAGGTAAAATACTATCTCGTTTTGATGACATGAACATAGTATGGTATGGTAGGAAAAATGCGATTATATGGGTAAATTATTCTAGTTTATTGTTGAACGATTTGAATACAACCTTAGATTTACTAAAAATGAAATCAATCGCTAATTTTGAAAATGTTAGTATTCCTATCATAGATATAAAAATTAAGGATGACAAAATATTCAATAGTGATTTGTTAGAGGCTTTTTTAGAAATCCAAAAAGAGTCTAGTAAAGCTAAAGAGAAAATAGATAAAGACAAGCTTTTCTATTGGTTAGAAACTATTTTTTTAGACAATGTAAATGTAGACATCCTTAATTTTGAAACAATGCTTACATTGGATACTAGAAAAAAAATTGTAGATACATGGAAAAAATCACATGGGGGTATTTACCCATCAAATCCAGATATTATTGCAACTAGAATAGATCATGTATATGACACAAATTGGATTCCCCAACTACAAAAACAAATGATAGATTCTATCACACTTGTGTTATATTCTTACATTGTAGATGATGTGAGTTTGTTTAATCAAATATCCAAAATTTTGAATTTCCAAGATGATGAAAAAACAAAATTCTTTTTGTTTGATTTGATATCTTTGATTGTGGAAGGCTTTGCAGTGATCAAAAATATTCCAAACATTAAGGACATAATGATTACCACAAACATCATAGAACAAAGTGTTGGGGCAGAAAAAAGCAATCAAAATTACCCATTGGAAATAACCCCAATCTCATTATCGAAAACTCCTGCAATGGTCAAAAAATCTTTTGTTTTAGGTTTTTTGGTATGTGCAACAGGAATCATATTAGGAGGGGCAATCTTGAAAGCCATCAAAAAGTCATAAAATTTTTTTGTGTTATGTTTTATATTTCATAATCAAAAGTACATTCACCACTAGCATCGATTTCCAATCGGTCATATTTACCATCTAAAACTCTTACAAAAAGTGCATTGTTGATATAATGTGGATTTACATGAGATGCTCTATTGTTTTTTCTAAAATAATTAGGTACACTATTTAAATATGGTGCTAAATGTATCCAATTAGTAGCCCCAAATGTTTCATTATTGAAAAACCCTTCGAAGAATAAATAAACAAGGTATCTTAGCTTTTTAGACCTTTCCCACTCAATATCAGTAAGACCTCTTTTATTATTTACTATGGGTGGCTTTTCATCTTTTTTACAAATTGGATTGTAGGGTAGTCCTAAATAACTTTCACAAAGTGTGTTTATTGTCAATTTGGTTGTGGGGTAATCATTGAGATTACTTGTTGCTCTAAATCTCTCAACAATACACCATAGCATAGCGATTTGCTCTCTAATAATATCGAATTCTACTGCAACCCTACCACCAAATGCATCCTTGTATTGAGTGTTGTAATTTTCTACATTTTGAGATTCAACAGCAAGAACACAAGCAAGTGTATTTATTTCATCATTTGTAGGATTATATGTTCTACCTAAGTTAGCAAGCTTGAATGCAAGCATTTCATTCAATGCTTTGTTTTGGTAATTGTAAAATTCTTGTATAAGTTTAAGTGTCTTTGTTTTCAATTCTAATATTGCATCTTGATAAGGCTTATTAACACTAGATGGTGCTTTGACTTTTATGTTAGCTTGAATAACTTGCTCATTATCAACAATCAATTTTTTGTTTTGTCGTATAGATGCTAAAGTTTTTTGTGCTTGATAGTGATTATATTTTATATCTATGTCGATATGATTTAGACTATCATAAATACGACATCTATTCCATCGCCTATCATAAACAGTATTAGCAATAAGAAACTCAAAGGAATCACCTAGAAAAATTGGGGTAGATATAGGATCTAAGGATTCCTTATAATCACCAAACTCAAAAGTATATGCATAGAGTTCTTCATATTTCTCAGGGGGCATTGGTAATTTCAAGGTTGCTATTTTAGTTTTTTCATCAATAGGAATGTTCAAAGTAGTTGCCAAATCTACAGATATTTCATATTGCTCTGCTATCAAGGTTTTAGCTTCATTCTCTAGCGTTACCAAAACATAATCCAAGTCTGCATAGTACTCTAAAATATTCTCTTTAGGTGTTCCTATTGGCACATTGTGGGATATCAAACAAACGAATGCTAAAGCATATTGCAAAGGGATAGGGTCTAGGCATATGAACATTTCTGTGTTGAAGGCAGATAGTGTATCCTCATAATATGAATCGAAATTGGTGATATCATTTTGAACGATTTGTTCTAATGGTAATACAAGGGATTTGATAAATTTAGTATCATCCTTTGTCAAAATATCTTGTTCAATATGGGGGAATTCTAATAGAGAGATAGCAGTATGTATTGGTTGATCCACATTTTCGATCATGCTTGTTTTTTCAGCAGCATCATAATCATACAAATCCTCTTTTTTGTTCTCTATAGCTTTATTTTGATTGTTAGCTTGATTTTCTAGCTTGGGTTGTTTGTCTTTATTTTTGTATATAAGATACCAAACCAAAGCCATGCCACCAAGAGCCAAGCTAGACATTGCTATTATTTTTTTGTTTTTTGCATCCATGATCTTTGTCTTTCATTTGATATTCATTATTTCATAAATCAAGCCTTTGAGAATATTGCTTGACCTATGGATATTGGTGTGATTTTAGATGTACGAGAGATCATGTTTCCACTTTGGTCTAAAGTACCACTTGGTAAAGTCCAACTTGGGAATCTAGATAGATATCTTGAGGCATGAACCCAATTCATTGCAGTTCCAACCTCATTGTTGAAATGACCATCAAAAAAGGCTTCAACTAGCTTTTTCACATTGGGGTTTACATCACTATTTGAAACATCAAACAATGACTTGTAATATGAAACTAAATCACTTCTACAACAAACACCCTTTATTGTTCGTCCAGTATTTTGCACACGATTCAAAATAGACCATAAAAAGCCTATTCTCTCTCTTTGTTCTGCGATTTTACCAATACCACCATTTCTTTCAATTTGTAATACTTTCGCTAAAATATTTAGTTCTTCATTTGTAGGTTTAGCTATCTTAGCTATTTTTTTAGCATTTTCAGTGGGGTTTCTACATAAGCCTAACATTTGTGCTCTTTGGAAATCCACAGATAGCAAGGGGGATGATGAACTTGGGAATGGTTTTTTGAAATTGACAAATCCAGGCTCTAGGTTTACTTTGTAATCTAAGAGTGTTATGCCTTTGTAATCCCTATTACCTATTGGTAATTCAAAATTTTGGTCTTCTTTAGGGGTTGAACTAGAATCAAAATCTAAACCCTCTTCTATGCTTGACATATCATCATGTCCTATCGATCCATCAGGAATTAGACCACCACCATTCATATCTTCATCTAGGCTATTTTTATAGTATTTGTATGCAACTAAGGATAGTGCAGTTGCACCTAAAACACTATAGAAAATGATTTTCTTTTTTTGACTCTCATCAAAATTGTTTATATCTACCATTTTTTCAATCCTGTATTTTTTTTGAAAAATGAAAAGTTTTTTTGTTTGATATGATTGTAGTTTTTTAGATTATTTTTTTCAAAGTTTATGAAAGAAAATATATACCTATGTGCATAAATTATAAAAAGCACTATTTTCGATTGGTAAAATCAAAAACATTATGTATGATAAAATTAACAATAGAAAAAGGTTGAAAGAACAAATGAGTAATGAGTACCACTTAATAGAAATAATTGTTGTAACAGCAATGAGTGGGATTGGTTGGCTATTCAAAACAATATTCGCACAAAACAAAGCATTATTTGATAGCTTTATGGAAACCCAAAAGGGTTTTTTGAAAAATCAAAAGGATACAGAAATCGCAATATTGAAGGTTAATGATACATTACAAGATTTAAAGCAAAGCTTAGATGACAATAATGATTGTCAAAAAAACATATTGAGTGTTCAAAAAGATTTGTTAGATTTTTTCAAGATAAAAAATAAGGTTGAGCCCCAAAGAATTGTATTATCACCTAGACAAAGAATAAGTAAGCGACATCAAAATACAGCTAGTAAAAAAAATGAATCATCTAATAGTGGTGATGAAGAATCTCTACAATATGCTAAATAATTTTTTTTGTATTTAAACTAAAAAATTTCTACAAACTCTAAAGCCTGTTTTCTCATTGAATGCATTTTGATCAAGATAAGTTCTATTTTGAATATGGGTGAATTCTACACTTGTATCATAGGCAGCACTTTTCAAAACCCTATTAGTGGTTTTCGATTTGCACACAAAAAAATCATCTTGACAACAAAAGGATTCGTTTTTAAAAAGATAGGTATCGAATGAGTCTGAGCAAAAAACAAAAGCATTACCAATCATATCATACAAGTTCCAAGCATTTGGTTCTTTAAGACCACATGGTTGTAATTTGAGTTTTGATTTATTTGTATTCATGTTATCAAACCAAGAGTATTGTGTATTGTAAATGTGGGTATTTTCATTTATGTATGTAGTATTGACACCAGCTTTTGCAGCATATTCAAATTCTACTTCTGTTGGTAAACGATAGCCTTTATTTTGTACAAAAATTGAACAAGTAGATTGATCCCCAACTTTAGATATATAGTACACAGGTAGTAGATTGTTCAATTCACTCAAAAGATTACAAAAGCGAACAGCTTCTAACCATGAGATATTGGTGATTGGTAAGGATTTATCTACAATACTTGATATTTTTTTGTAGTTTACAAAGTCTTTAGCACCTAGCTTGAAATGGTTTACAACATCCAAAAAAAAGCCAACATTGATTAGATTTTGACTCATTAGGAAAGGTTTGGTTATTTTTACATCTCTATAATTACCAAAATCTCGATTGTTGATATTGCCCCCTCTTTCTAAAACCCCTGATTTACAATAACAAAGGGCTAAATCTATATTTTTTGTTCGTTGTTGTGAATCGCTAATATTGAATGTATCTTTATGTAGAATAGGTATGCTTGTTTCCTCAGCATCAAGCATAGTTTTACTATCTACATTCTTGATATTGGAAGGCTTGTTCAAACCAAAGAGATTTACCAATTTTTTTTTCAAATCATTCTTTAATTCATCCTTAAGTTGTATTTTTTTCTTATCCACATCTAGTATTGCATCATTTGAAAACATTGGACTATGTCTAATTCTAGCAGCACTTCTAGGTTGATTGAATGCTACATAAACCTTTTTTTTGTCTGAGAATGTTTCTCTACCATATGACATATTTGGTGATTTTGTGTTTGATTCTTGTTGGTTTTCATCATCTAAGAAATCTTCAACATCTAGTTCTTGGTTTAAATCTTGTTTTAATTGTTTACTTACACTTTCTTGTGTTTCTCTCAAAGAGATGTCAGCAATTTCTAAGCCATTTTGAGCATTCAAACGAATCGATGTTGTTGGTAGTAATATGATGTTTTGTAGATAAGTGTTGTATTTTGTGTTGCTAATCACTAAATAGAAAGTTGTGCGATAATGAAAAATTTCAGGTGCAATATAGTATTTTGATCCTTGTGAATCTTTGACATTTTGTTGAAGAACAAACCTATGGAATTCAAATTTTTTTATAGGCTGTAGACTATGTGTCAAAATGTTATACTTACCATCTTGTTTAGGTTTTTTTGAAACAAGCCACTTTTCTTTGTCTTTATTATCTTCTGATGGGTTTTTTATGCCTTTTACTCTCGCTAGAGCCAAAGGACTATCAAACACACTATGTTTTCTATTGAATGAATTGTTAATACAATCAATGAAAAACTTTTTCAAATTACCAATCTCTTTTGTATTAGATATCAAATATGATGTTTCTTTTTTTGAAAATACTTTGGGGGTGATGTCATCTATAGCCATACTTATGAGTTTGGTAGATATATCAATTATTTGCATATTGTCTTTTTTATCCAAAAGACCAAATTTGATTAGGCTTTGATATGTATCAGAGTAATTGACTTTAGCAAAAAAATACACAAACAAACCAACCAAAAGATATTCAAGTAATAGATCACATTGTTTCTCAAATGATAATTCAAAAAAGTATTTGTCTACCATCACATAGCCTATTCGTCCACTATAATTAGCATCCTCTTTTGCTGATTCTAAGACATATACACATATTTTGGTAGATGCATCTTTTGGCATTGAATGATTAGGTGTTACATAATAAACAAAAAAAGTTTTTTTGTAATCCAATGAGCAATCATTGAGCCAAAAATTCAATCGATCTACACAAGATTCAAATTGTTGTTCGAGGTTTATAACCATTCTTTCCATTTTGAAAGTTCCTTTCTAAATTAAGAATTTTGTTTTTTAGTATTTGAAAACTCAAAAATCATCTTCAAATGAATCATCATCTAATATGGCATCATCCACTTTTTGATTTGCTTCTATATATGATACAGCACTACTTGTTAGGTAGTTCTCGTAGCAAGGGAATAGCATATCTAAATTACTCTCAATAAACTTATCACCTTTTTGTTGTAAATCTAGTATCAATCTTAATGCCATTTTACAAGCATCCAACTCTTGATTGCTCACAAAACCAACACACTCAACAAATCTATCCTTTGAACAAGTTCTCAAGCTAGTTAGATTCGCAAAGGAAGTATAGTCAATACTATTAAATTGTATAGGTACGAAAAATTGGCCAAAGGGTTCAGTTGCTATAGTTGCAGCTTTTGTTGATTTACTTGTCAAAGGGGCAACAATGATAGTTGATTTTTTGGAAGCATTTTCGTCATTAGATATTTTATTTTCATCACTCAAAACAACATAAGGTCTTCTTTTTTTGTGGTGTAGTTCATAGCCTTTGTAGTAGGCATTTTGGTGTTTGTCCTTAGATTCACCTAATGGTAAATCTAAATACCAAAGACTACCTACTACTAAAAAAGAATCTAAATGTGTTTCTCTTTTTTTGGGTTGATAGTCTATGGTGTTTGTATCATTTCTTAAAAAAGCATTTTTTCTAATTTCTTTTCTTTTTAACATACTCATGGTCCTTTTGTGTTTTTTTCAAATCATTTTGAGTTTATCACAAAGTATATCTTTATGTTAAAAAAAAGCATATTTTTTTTCTTAGGTTGTTTGAATATAGTATTGCTTGGATTGTATTTGGATATTATTTTAGTGTTTAATTTCTTTGCTTTCTATATTTTATACATTCCCCACATCTTCTTTGTCATCCACAATCTTTTTTTTGTCAGGTAATGCACGATCAACTGTTCTATTGATTAGTTTGTATCCTGCATAAATACCAAGTATAGCAATCGATGATTTCCATAGGATTTCCCATTTTTTGTTATCAATACTTTTTTGTAAATCCTCTTTTTCCTTTTCTTTTCCATGTATTTCCTTTTGGACTTCTTCATGTGCCTTTGTAAGACTAATACAATCTTGTGAACTTGGGTTTTTACCACAAGCGATATCTCTTTGCTTTGCCAACTCTTTCTCTTTATCCTTTAATTCCTTGATTATCTTCTCTAAAAGTTGTTTTTGAGCCAATTCATTGTAATTCAAAAGTTCTTGGACATAAGTTACCAAAGGCATTAATAATTGGTAAACACAATAAACCACAACAATAGCCAATGGTATTGTCATAAAGTAAATAGCAGGGATCGCCCCCAAGCTACCTAATTGTTTTGGTTTTGGTAAATACCTATTACTTGTAAGAGGTAAACCTTTGAGAGATACAATAGATTGATTGATTGATGCCATACGATTGTCGGCGTCCTTGATTTGATTATCAATTTCTAGGATTTTAGCTTGTATTTCTTTGATAATAGGTGTTTCATTACCATTGTTTAATGCTTTCAATACACTCAAATTCTCTTGTATCCTAATTTTTTGTGCTTGTATGATACCATTTTTTTGTTTGATTTCATTTAGCTTGGCATTGATTTCACTAGCATAGTTTTTGAATGCAGGAACATTTGATGATTGTAGAAAAACTAACAAATCTTTTTTTAGAGTTTCTAAATCTTTAATATCTTGCAATTCATCAGGCATTTGCTTTTTAGCTTTTTCTAAAAGTTTTTTGATATCATCATCATTTATTTGCTTTTTGTCATACAAATCCTTTATCAAGGCTTGTAATTGTGTCATTTTTTTAGCTGTTAAATTTTCAGATTTGACAAAATCGATTTGTTTGTCATCTATGATTCTTGTTTCAAATGGTATCCCAAGATTAGCAGGTTGTATATTAGCTAGTAGGCTAATCGCATCAAAATCATCATCAGGAACAATACCAAGATATGTATCATTGTGTAATAAGAACAAAAAACCATTCTCTTTTGAATCATCATAGATTAGATAGCCTAACACATCATTAATAGACAATTGCTTAATGTCTATTGAAAGATTTTTTTGTGTAGTTAATTCAAACAATGAAGTTTCTATAGTTTTTTTACAAGTAAGGAAAAAAGATATTAGTGCTTCATTTTTGTTTTCATCACTAGATGTCTTGAATGTTGCTTGGTCGATGCACTCAAAAAAACCTTGCTTTTCTATGAAAAAATATGACAAGAAAAGATATAGTGCATAAGATGATGTCATCATCAATTCTTTAGTAATTGCATTTCGTCCAATCCATGCACCTGAAGAATCGTCCATAATCAAAGCGTCAAAATAATTGTCCACCAAGAAACCATTTTCTTGCTTATCATACATGAATATATCAAATAGCTTTTGTTTGATTGTGGGTGTTTGTTTGATTTTTGTAAAAGCATTGCTAATGTTTTCATGTATAGCGATGTTTGGATTCCCATCTAGTGTATATAGCATTTCGTCAATAAAAACTCTAATGCAATCATATGCTTGCTTACAAAAAAGGCTTGCTAAGTTTGTATTTAGATTATTTGATATTGAAACATTGAGTAGTAAATTTTGGAAAATATCTAGTCGTTCAATTGTTGAATCATTCGATTTTTGTAGTAAATACAAACCACTTACCATATCAAAAGTATTGGCTATTTCCACACCACTAGGGTTTATTTTTTGCATTAAAAATCTAAGCAAATGAGATTGGATTGTGTTATATTGGATTGTAGTTCCTTTGATAGCTAAAAAATCCCCATCGGCAAATGTTAAGAGTGCTTCATTTTCATTTTCATCATCTAATTCACTTACAATAGCCTCTATTGAAAGTTCAAGTTGTGCATTCATACTGATTGTCATGATTTCAAATCCTTTTATCTTTTGCTGTATTTTTGGGTTTTGGGGGTGTTGTAAGTTTGATATTGGTTTGAATATCCTTGTTTTTGTTGTGTATTGGTATTGGCACTAGATATCCCATCTTTTTCTTTTTTACCTTTGAAATGCATATAAGCCCAAACACCACCTAGTGCTGTTAATGCACCTAGTGCAAAAATACTAGAACCAACAATCACTGCTCTTTTTTTAAGAGGTTTCACAACTTCTTTATCAAGAACACCTTGCATAGGTACAACAACATTTTTCTCTAAGCTATTTTGAACATCTTGTGTGTATACCCTATTAAACATTTCTCTAGGGTTTGCCAATTTGATTTTGATATCTGGTGATATACCAATGGCTGCAAAGTCCACAAATATATCTTCATTTGGTATAGCATTTAAAAGAAGGTTTCCCTCATCTTTATCACTAGATTCTTTTGTTTTTTTCTTTGAAGAGAATGGGATAAGAGATTTTAGTTTTGCATCTATCATCTCTATCAATTTTCTAGATGATGTTGTTCCTTTTTTCTCAATCATGTCTTTGATTTTTGGTAAAATCTCTAAAAGGGATTTGTTTATTTTGTCTAGATTTTGATCTCGAATTTTATCTATTTCAGGTTGTAGGAAGGAAATTAGTTCTCTAGCAATAGTAATTTTAGCTGCATCCATAGGTGATGCTCCACTTGCTATTTGTTTAGCAGTGTCTAAACCTACATCTTGACCAGCTTCTAGTATTGTATCCAAAATACCACCTAACCCATTCAAATCAAAGCCTTGACTAATCATATATTGTGCTTGTGGATCATTTCTCAAATAATCATCAAACGATGAGTAAGATGCTTGTGGTGTTTGTGAATAAGGCACTAGGCTACTTTGATTGTAGTTAAAACCAATGTTTTTCTTCATATCTAAACTCTCTTTTAAATTCTTTTTTATTTTATGAAAAAATCGTTTAAAATTGAAATGATTTTTATGAAAAAACTTTTTTATGTTTGTTTACAAATGAAAGGCATCTCAAAAATGAATGATAGATTATCACCAAACCAAGCACTAGAGGAAGCATATGCTCGTTTGAATGAATTAGAGCGAGATTTGAAGGTAAAAAATGTATCTAGGTCATCACTATACAATGAACTAGAAAACATATACTTGCTATTAGGCAATGCAGTCACAAACACAAATGAGATACAAATTTCAAAGGCTCAAGAATTAATCAATGATGCAATTAGTATGAGCCAAGTGCTAAGTGATTTGAAGGGTCTTTTGGGATTAAGAGGTTTCCAATTCCCACAACCATTTTCCCCTTTTGTATCACCACAATTCCCAAACTACTCATCTATCCCTATGACATATGAAACAACAAGTCAAATTTTCCCACAAGCATTTCAACCTAATGAACCAAGACTTTATCAAATTTTGCTTTTAGTCCAACAAGCTAAAAATATCGTAATTTCTTTGCTATAACAAAAAACTTTTAATAGAATGGTAATAAACAAAAAACTTTTTTGATATTTCGAAAGGTACTAAAAATGAAATTTTTACATGGATTACCATCTCATATGCACTCTATGGGATCAACAAGTATGTTACAACC
>Ga0194129_10000768_pt1 | contig 58342 bp, 52 predicted proteins | sample TA2KigCa35mmetaG_FD_150862 | JGI IMG/M metagenome (GOLD analysis project Ga0194129, IMG submission 150862) | Freshwater microbial communities from Lake Tanganyika, Tanzania - TA2015038 Kigoma Deep Cast 35m | ecosystem: Environmental > Aquatic > Freshwater > Lake | place: Tanzania: Lake... | reverse complement strand
CAACGCGCCGTCTGAAATAGCGGGTTTTTGCATGGCTTCCTCCTTTTGTGTTTAGTGTTAGACTTAATAAAGCGGTTTAAGGAGTAAAGCTTGATTACAATAGGCGTTTTTATAGATGAGTGTGAACCGCAAGTTCAAACAAAAAAATGACAAAACCAAATTTCAGGTAAAAAATTATTTGTTTTTCTTACCGTTAATGAAATCACGCGCTGTCATGGATGCCTTTCCCGCAGGTTGAATGCTTTGCAATTCAAGCAGTCCGTCCTTACATCGAAAAAGCAAGTGTTCTTTTTGTATTGTAATGCTATCGCCGGTTAAAATGCTTGTATTCTCAAAGGGTCTAGTTTTAAAGACTTTTACAGGTCCATCCGGGGTTTCAATCCAGGCGGCGGGGTAGGGACTCAGGCCCCTTACCTTATTATGGTTTTTTAAAACAGTCTCTTGTTCAGAAAGCCTGCAGAATTCCCGAAAAATCTTAGGTGCAGGTTTTTCATAGCCTGTTATTTCCTGAGGACGACCTGCTGTTTCTCCAGTTTCAATCATGTTCACGGTTTGCAATACCAGGTCTGCTCCGGCCTTCATTAGCTTATCGTGCAGTGAGCCTGCATTGTCTTCCGCATCTATATCAACTGATTGCTGTAAAACGATATCACCCGTATCAATTTCATGCCTTAGAAAAAAAGTGGTTATACCTGTTTTTATCTCTCCCTGAATGATGGCATGGTTTATAGGTGCAGCACCGCGATAATTGGGCAAAAGGGAGGCATGTAGATTGAATGTGCCTAGTCTGGGCATACTCCAGATAATTTCAGGAAGCATTCTAAATGCAATCACAATTCCCAGATCCGCATCCAACTGTCGCATTTGTGTCACAAATTTCTCCGATTTAAGTTTTTCCGGCTGTAATACTTTCAGACCAAGTTTTAGGGCTGTTTTCTTCACTTCGCTTTGATGAATGTGCATGCTACGTCCCGCTGGTTTGTCGGGTGTAGTAATCACCGCAACAACATTTTTACCTTTTTCAATTAGTTTACACAATGAAAATGCAGCAAATGCCGGGGAGCCAAAGAAAACGATACGCATGCTTTTTACGTCTTAAAGTTTGTGACGATGTTGCAAAAGTCCGAAATTTGTAACAAACACATGGGGTTTGGCAAAAAAATATTTGCATACTTGTGCGTCTTTGCCTGCGGACTGACGACTATTCCCCTGAAAGGACAGCTTAAGTTTGTTGAAAATTCCGGACAGTGGCCACCTGACTATCATTTTAAAGCATCCCTTAGCAGTGCCGATTTATGGGTGTCGGATTCCGGTATATGGATAAACAGTTGGGATCCTGCAGCATCCGAAAAGATACACGCCAGAAATACCGATGAATTTGTGGTTAATGGCCATATATTACTCTTGAAATTTAAAGGAGGCTGTTTTCGAAAAACTTCAGGAAAAGGAGAGGCGTTCCCGGAAAAATACAACTATTTTTATGGTAATGTAGAAAGACAATCTCAGCCCGCACGGGCCTATGCTGTTGTATTTGTAAAAGAGCTATATCCGGGCGTTGACCTTGAAATCATGGAATTTCAGGGGCGCGTCAAATACAATATCATTTGCAACGACCCCGGCAAAATCAATCAGGTGCGCTGGAGGTATGAGGGTGCAAGCGGAGTAAAGGTTCAATCTGATAACCTGGAAATAAAGACTGTATTGGGGGTATTCGCTGAACAACTTCCCCGTGTTTTCGCATCAAGCAAAGATGGGGAAACGGATTTGCAGGCTCAGTACTTATCAGAGGAAGGATATATAGGGGTGGAGGTAAAAACCGGGCTAGTTAAAAGACGCAGAACAAAAACTATTATTGATCCGGTGTTGGTTTTCAGCACGTTTAGCGGCTCACGCGCCGATAATTTTGGATGTTCAGGAACCTACGACGATTTGGGGAATGCCTACGCCGGCGGAACTGTTTTCAATGGCGGTTTGCCGACCACGCCGGGTGCCTATCAAACAAGATTTGGCGGTGGTCAGAGCGAAAGCCTCGGATATGGTGGTGCCCGGGATGCGGCAATCCTGAAATTTTCCCCGAATGGAAGCACACTCCTTTATTGTACGTACCTGGGCGGGGAAAACAATGAGCAGCCACACAGCATGGTGGTAGACCGGTTTGGCAACCTGTATATCATGGGTAGTACCAAAAGCCGCACATTTCCTATTACTTTCGGAGCTTATCAGTACACCCACCGAGGAGATTACGACTTTTTTGTATCCAAAATCAGCAGCGACGGAAGTAAACTGCTGGCTTCCTCATTCCTGGGCGGAACTGGTATGGATGTTGTAGGAGCAAACCGCGCCGCGGATCCCATCGATGATTATCCGCTGTTATACAACTACGCAGATGAATTTAGGGGGGAAATTATAACCGACGATACACAGGTATTTGTTGCCGGATTTACATACAGCACAGATTTTCCTCGTTCTTCCAACAGCGCTCGGTTTGGCGGTAAGGAAGATGCCGTACTTTTTGCGATGGACAATACGCTAACCGAGCTCAAATGGTCGCAGCTGGTGGGAAGCACCGAATATGATGCTTTTTATGGTGTAGCGCTTGGTAAACACGGTGATTTGTATACCTCCGGGGGCAGCAGCAGTCAGGATCTTCCTTCAAAATTCCCCGGGATATTTAAAAAGAATTATCAGGGAGGCATCGCAGACGGCGTTGCATTTCGTTTCGATAAAAATACAGGAAAGGCAATGGCAGCAACCCATGTGGGTACTGCGCTTTATGAACAGGCCTATTTTTCACAGACAGATAATTCAGGCAATCCTTATTTCTTCGGACAAACAGAAGGTGTTTTCCCCATCATCAATGCTATTTATAACCAGCCTGAAAAAGGGCAATTCATTGTTCGCTATGATACCGGACTCAATAGTTTGACTCTTAGTACAACATTTGGCGCCAATACTAACCAGCCCAACATCAGCCCCACGGCCTTTTTAGTGGACCGGTGTGAAAGGATTTTTGTTTCAGGCTGGGGAGGTTCTACCAATGATTATCTGACTGACAATAAGACAGGCTCTCCCAAAGCGCACCGAAATACCGGAACAACGCGGAATCTCCACATCTCTTCTGATGCTGCGCAAAGAGTCACCGATGGCAGCGATTTCTATGTGGCAGTATTCAGCAAAAATATGAACGGGATGGCCTATGCAACTTACTTTGGAGGTATATCGGGTGCGGGAAAAGATGCCGAAGAACATGTGGATGGCGGTACCAGCCGTTTTGACAAAAAAGGGATAATCTACCAGTCTGTGTGCGCAGGTTGTGGCCGCAATGGGTTATTTCCCACTACGCCGGGTGCCTACAGCCGAACCATGAACAGCAACAACTGCAACAATGCAATCTTTAAAATCGACTTTGAAAACTTGAATAAAAAGCCGTTTATGAAGGACACTTTTGTTGAGGTAATTGCAACCCAGCCCATACAATTCACACTCAAGGCCATAGACCCCGACCCATTTGATACCCTTATGTTAAAGGCTCTCAGACTCAAAAACGGAGGCATGAAAGGCTCTGATACAGCTTTAATAACAATAACACCTGGCATTGGCAGTGCACGCATTGCCGTGAAATGGAATACCACCTGCGGCAGCCTTTCGTCTGATACAGTCGTTTTCAGGGTGATGGTTTTTGACCGTGGTTGTCCCAAAGCGGATACAGCATGGGCTACTATCAGGATTTTGGTTACACCGCTGCCAAAAGTGATACCGCCGGATGCTATTTGCGTGAGTCTGGACAGAGCCACCGGCATAATAAAAGTATCGTGGAAAGCCACCACGCAGCCCGCAGCGTTTTTTAAATACATTTTGTTGGAAAGAACCAATCCAGACAATTCGGTCATTATCCTCGATACAATCCGCAATTTCAATGCCGGCGAATACACTGATATCACAACCGTAGATCCGTCAAACAACAATTATTGCTACCGGCTAAAAGGCTATAATATCTGCAACGAGCTTGTGCAGAGCACGTTTCCTTTTTGTACGGTTTCCGAACTTAACACGCCAATTGCATCAACGCCCATGAAGTTTGCCACCGTTGATTTTGACAAAACCGTTCGGGCGGAATGGGAACCCAGCAAAGAACCCGATTTCAAGGAATACGAAATTTACCGCTATCCAAGAGGCGGCAGCAAAGGTAAAACGCCGTTTGTGGTTACCTCCGATACACTCATCAATGATGCCTCTTTCAATGTTGATAATGAATCTTATTGCTACACTGTAGTTGTGGTAGACAAATGCGGTCATACAAGCAAACCCGGGGGAGAAGCCTGCAATATTGTGCTTTCCGGAACGGCCACAGGCAGACCGCAATATTACTTTGATTTGTCCTGGCAGGACTATTTGACATGGGCCGGCGCAGTTGATTACTGGACGGTGGAACGACAATATGCATCCAATCCGTGGACTGAGATTTCTTCTAATGTAAAAAACAGACAAGCACGGGATGCCAACCTGGATTATGACTGGGGAGGATACTGGTACAGGGTTACAGCCCATGAGTTTGCCGCATCGGCCAACAAAAAACCCTACTCCAGCCAAAGTAACTGGATATATCTGTATCAGCCTCCGGAATTATGGGTTCCCAATGCTTTTACTGAAAACGAAGACCGGATTAATGACGTGTGGGGAACGGTTCCTGTTTTTGTGAAAAATTATCAAATGCGTGTTTACGACCGATGGGGAGGAAAAATCTGGGAAAGCTCTGACAAAAAACTGCAATGGGATGGTAAAATAAATGGCAAAACCGCTCCTGATGGAGTATATGCATGGTATGTGATATTTGACGGATGGGACAGCAAAACCTACAAAACCAAAGGCACCGTTACCGTAATTCATTAAATGGCCAAATTGCCCCTCAAAAAACGTATTACCCCCAAAATCTGCATGGTCTGCCAAAGGCCTTTTGAATGGCGCAAGAAATGGGAGAAAAACTGGGATGAGGTAAAATATTGCAGCGATAAATGCAGGATGCGGAGAGGCAAATCCTAAGAATGGCAAAGATCTGATATTAAATTTCAATTGTCTGCGTTAGTGGATTGTGCTGAAATTCTTAACAACAAGGACATTTGCAATTAACGCCCCGTGTGAGTAATATTGCACCTTTATTAGAAAAACAACAATATCCGTATGAATAACACAGAAAAATCATCAGGTAACAGTGCCCTCATGGGCTGGTTTGCAGGCGGCGCAATCGTTTTTGCGCTTCTGGTTGGCGTTCTCATCTACATGTTTGTAATGGGTAATGCCTCCAACTTTGAAAACGACGATATCGTAAAAGGACACCCCAAAAATATTCTGGGTATTATTCACCGCGGTGGATTTATCGTGCCTTTGCTAATTGCCGTAAACATTACCGTAATTCTGGTAGTGGTAGAAAGATTTATTACCCTTACCGCCGCTTCGGGCAAAGGAAATGCAGCTTTCTTTATTGTTGGTATTCGCCAGATGCTTGGTAGGAGCCAGTTTAACGAGGCAATTGCAGCCTGCGACGAACAAAAAGGTTCTTTAGCCAATGTAGTTCGCAGCGGCCTGATACGTTATCAAATGGTAACCAAAGACATCAAACTCAGCAAAGACGAGAAAAAAGCAGCCATTGAAAAAGAACTGGAGGAAGCCACAGGATTAGAACTTCCAATGCTTTCTCGCAATCTGGTTATCATCTCTACCTGTGCCTCTATTGGAACATTGATTGGTCTGATTGGTACCGTATTCGGTATGATACGTGCGTTTGGAGCACTTGCAAATACCGGTGCTCCTGATACTGCTGCGCTCGCGACCGGTATCTCTGAGGCACTTGTAAATACTGCATTTGGTATTATAGCATCTACCCTGGCTATTATTTTCTATAATTACTTTACAAACCGTATCGACAGCATGACCTATAGCATGGACGAAGCCGGATACAGCATTGTATCTGAGTTCAATGCCAATCATGTATAATGCCGTTTACATTTTATTCACTTATCGTATTAAGATAAAAACAGCACAATGCCAAAGGTGAAAATGCCCCGCTCGAATCCAATACTGGACATGACGCCCATGGTAGATTTGGCGTTTCTGCTGGTAACATTTTTCATGCTCACTTCCAGTTTCAAATCCCCGGAGCCAGTGGTGGTTGATCCACCAACCAGTACCACAAAAACCGAAATACCCAAACAGGTATTCATGATTACGGTGGATAACCAGGGAAGGGCATTTATAGACCTGACAAACGCTGCTGTTAAATCAAGGGTTTTTGAAAAGGTTTGCAATCGGTCTGGTATTAAGGTCGATTCGCTCACGGTGAAAAAATTTGCCGGATCAGGTGCAATTGGTCTAAAAATATCGGAAATACCCCAATATCTGGAATTGGGAGCCAATGAAAGGACCAAGGTAAATCAGACCGGTGTGCCTTATGACACAACCGGGGGAAAAAGCGAATTGTACTGGTGGGCTTATTACGCTCGTTTGGAGGCGCATGCTGATTTCAAAGCGCGTGAAGAAGAAGCAAAAACCCGCAAGTTTCCCTTTGACAAATCCAATTACATTCAGTTTTCTGTAAAGGCTGCTGCTAATGCCAAGTACGATGCGGTAAAGAATGTGATTCAGGTTTTCAGAGACGCAAAGGTTAAACAATTCCAGATGATAACTGGCCTTGAAGCAGAACCATCTTTCAAATAAGAAAGGAGCAGAAACATGGCACAAATTCAAGAATCAGGTGGTGGTGGCCACGGCAAAGGCGGGAAAAAAAGAGCCAAAAAACAGAGTACCCATGTGGACATGACGCCCATGGTAGACCTTGCTTTTCTGTTGCTAACATTTTTTGTGCTTACCTCCACATTCAGCAAACCCAAAGTACTCCGTATGATTTTTCCGGAGAAACTGGACGAAAAAACCAAAGATATAAAAGCACCGACAGTAAAGGATGGTATCACACTTCTACTTACCGCCAAAGATAAAATTTATTATTACAGAGGTTCTTTGAAACCTACTACAGAACTTATACCAATCGACTATACCCGCACAGGACTTAGAAAGGTTTTGGTCGATTATAACAAAGATCTGCGTGAGAAATTGCAGAATATTCAAGAGCGTTTGAACAAGCTCGATGAGAAAGACACTGCAGCAAAAAGAAAGCTGGATGATGAGGTTCTGCAGGTGCAAACCGCTTCCAAGCAAATTGTACTTGTGAAAAACGACGAGGGTGCTACATACCGCAACATGATTGATGTGATGGATGAATTTATGATTGCTCAGATTGCCAAATATTTTGTAATCGATGAAGGTTTGGCCAAACTGGAGAAGGATTTAATCAAAAAACAAGGTAATTAACAAGTAGGAGATATGGCAAACGACATTTTTAACGCATGGGATCAGCCCGAGTCGGCAGACCGCCTTGCCATGGTTTTTGAAGGCCGCTTTAAAGATTATGGTGCCTTTTATATCCGAAGTATTTACCGCAAATCCAAGGTTATTGCCACGGCCATTGCCTGCTCTGCTGCATTGCTGGTAGCTTCCATTCCATTAATTTTGGAGAAAATCGGGGGAAAAGAAGATGGCAATAAAATCAAAATTGTAATTACCAATCTAGAAGATGTGAAGCCACCGGAAGAAGAAGAGGAAAAACCCAAAGAGCCACCCAAGTTGGAAGAACCGGAACCCATTGCCACGCAGGCATATGTTGCTCCGGTAATTAATGAAAATACTACAGAGGAATTTGAAACACCACCCGTTTCAAGTATTACCAATGCAAGTACCAAAACCCAGCAAGGCTCGGATGACCCGTTTGATGGTTCACCAGAAACGGGCAGTCCTTTTGAAGGTCCTTCAGGTCCTGCAGATAAAGTGCAGATTGAAGCCAAATACCCAGGGGGAGATGAGGCATTCAGGAACTATATTAGACAAAATTTTGAATATCCGGAACGCTGCCGCGATGAAGCAATTGAAGGTTATGTTCTACTTAAATTCGTTGTTGACATAAACGGTCGCATTTCCAGAATTCAGATTGTGCAGCCAACACCCGGTTGCCCTGAATATGATAAGGAAGCTATCCGTGTTCTGCAGAAATGCCCACCATGGATTCCTGCGCAGAATAATGGTAAGTTTACCACAGCGTGGAGAACACTGCCGATACGATTGACGCTGCAATAAACTTGTAAAAAGCCCCGGGAACGGGGCTTTTCTTTTGTGGGTAATTTTCGGTGGTTGTTTTCTCGCTTTATTGTTGTTTTGAAATTATTGGATAATCCCATACTCCATATTCAGTCTCTGTCCATTTACTGCGGTGAAAAGGTGTTGTCATCCATCCCGGATTTGCAAATTGAAAAGGGTAAGACCTATGGTATTATTGGAGAGAGTGGTAGTGGAAAATCGTTATTTTTACTTTCGGTAATAGGTTTGTTGCCCAAAGAACTCAAGCTATCAGGTAGTATTTCATTCGGAGGAGAACCCGATTCAATCTCCCTGCTTCAGGCTAATCCGGAAACGCTGAGAAAACTCAGAGGAAAATCTATAGGTATGGTTTTTCAGGAGCCGCTTAGTGCACTAAATCCCCAAAGGAAATGCGGCTGGCAATTAATGGAAGCGCTGGAAGTTCATCAAAAAACAGATAAGGTAAAAGGGAAGGAGATATACCTGAAAGCCCTTGCTGATGTTGGTATTGAACAGCCTGAAAGAATTTTTAATGCGTATCCGCATCAAATTAGCGGCGGACAACGGCAGCGTGTAATGATTGCCATGGCAACCATTCACAAGCCCACACTGGTGCTGGCAGATGAACCCACAACGGCTTTGGATCCCGAAACAGCCGAAAAAGTGTTGGAAACCCTGGTGCAAGTTTGTCATAGTATTGGCAGTAGTCTTATTTTGGTTAGCCATGATTTGCCAATGGTAAAAAAACATTGCGGTCATATAACCGTTATGAAGCATGGGCAGGTGTTGGTTTCCGGTAAGTCGGAAGATGTGTTTGTCGCAGAGAGCATGCATCCTTACGTAAAAGCCCTTACCGATGCTTTGCCTATGGGCAAAAGAAACACATTGCCCCAGGCACCTGAGGTTTTTATTGCCGAAAAACTTCAAAAGACATACCGGCAGGGGAAAAATGAGTTACGGGCATTGAAAAACATTTCATTTACCCTCAAGAAAGGTGAGAGTATTGCTATACTTGGTTTTTCCGGTTCCGGAAAAACCACGCTGGCAAAAATTATTACCGGCCTTGAAGCTGCTGAGGACGGAAGTGTAACTTTCAACGGGCAATCTCTTCTTGAAAAAAGGCCGACCGGCGTCCAAATGGTTTTTCAGGATCCTTTTTCATCACTCAATACGGAAATCAGCAATCGCGAAACCCTCATGGAGGTTCTGAGATTGAATGATGTAAATGGTATAACTGGCGATAACAGTGTTGTTGGATTATTAAGACAGGTAGGACTTGATGAAAGTCTTTTAAACCGGTTTCCGCACCAGTTAAGCGGTGGGCAACGGCAGCGACTTTGTATTGCCCGAGCCTTGGCAGGCAATCCTAAAGTTTTGGTGCTCGATGAAGCAGTGGCAGCGCTTGATCCACTGGTGCAAAAGCAAATTCTTGATCTGCTAAAATCTATTCAGGAACAAACTGGTGTCATATATTTGTTCATAACCCATAATCTTGCGGCAGCGAAATACCTGTGTCATCGGTTTATTAAACTGGAAAAAGGGATTTGTGTTTCTGAGGGTAAATACGAATAAATATCCGAATAAAAATTTGCTATTTAGACAATAACGACTAATATAGTATTTAAATAATTGTTATGAGCATCCCAAAATCGCTTCAAACTGAGGATATGTATGCTTGAAAAACGACAATCCATTCATGGTGGTGTTGGACTCGGACAATCGTCCTGTTTTTATAACTGCACTTTCGGGCAAAGAAGTTGCGTCTCAGCTGGCCGGTGTAATATCATCCATGTTTGGCAATCATAAAATGGATATGGCGTTTTTGATGTAATGCCAAATGCGGCTTTGATTAAAGAAAAAATTGAACAATTGTTTATGACCGTTTTGACGCAGGCTGATAAAGAAGTTATTGTGGAGAATACTTCATCAGCCAGGAAGTGCAAAACGATCTTTACTATCCTAGAACTTGAGATACTGCAATTGATAGCGCTGAAATAAACCAATAAACAAATTGCGGAAAAGCTATTTGCATCAAAGATAATGGTTGCCAATCATTGTATTATTCTTATGCAAAGAGTCAATGCCAAATAACTGCCGAATTAACAGGCTTTTCTTTGAGAAATGGCTTGGTAGTATGGTGTTTGATTAACTAGACGTTTTTGGTAATAGTGGATACCTGCGGAGTGTAATTTAACCAGCATACCCTCAAGGCCATTTAGTTTTGTGGGCATGACAAAAAAAGTAATCAGTTTCTTGATGCTGCTTGCATTTTACTGCTTGAGTGCAGGTGATTTAGCGGCGCAGCAGGATGCCGGCTATCGCTTATACAAGGTAACAAAAGGCGATAATTATTATAAAATTTCAAAGAAATTCAACTGCAGTGTAGAGGAGCTACAGAAAGCCAACGATAATAAAACGATAATCAAGGTAGGTGAAACTATCCGTATTCCTGTTAAATCAATCGCAAGGGAAGATTTATACAAAACGGAATACCAGGAGCATGTTGTTTCCAAAGGTGAGAATCTTGGAAGGATTGCCGGAAGGTATGGTACAACTGTCGAAACCTTGAAAAAGATTAATGGTATGTCGGGAGATCAGTTGAAATTGGGGCAAAAAATAAAAGTGCCGACACCGCCAAAGCCTGTCGAAACCAATGGAGACAAGATAACAGCTTCAGATCCTGCCAAATCCGCATCTGGCAAAAATAATGCAAAATCTAAGGATACCTTGGTAAAGAAACCAACACCACCGGGGCCGAGGGTTGCTACAGACGTAAATCCAGGAATGCCTGAGAAAACAGTTTCTGTCATGAATGATTTTGTGACGGAAAAAGAAGAAACGGCAATGGCGAGGGTAGTTAAAAGCAAAATGGAAGATACCCGAACCCATGTGATGCACCCTACATTGCCCAAAGGAAATATTATTGTGGTGCTTAATCCGGAATCGGGCAGAATGGCGTATTGCAAAGTGGTGGATAACTATACTCCCCGGCAATACGAAGGTTCAGGTCTTATTATGACACCAGCAGTAGCTGATAAAATAGGACTGAATGGCAGTCTGGCTTCCGTTAAAATCAAATATGCTGTACCTTAATTTTGCATAAATCTTTGATTAAAACCATTTCAAGCGAATTCAGCATCAAAGCCGCGGTATTTACTGCGGCTTTATCGCTTTGTAGTATCCATTTTTCACCGGCTCTAACATCGTTGTCCTTTATGATTTTCTTTACCTCGCTGATTGCATTGCTGAGTAAAGAAAGCTATCAACAAAACAGACTTCTGATTTTATTGTCATTGTTTTGGTGTCTAAGCCAGGCAATTATTCAATTTAGTTTTGATTATGATAGTGAAACAAACCGCAAGCTATTGCTCAGGCTGCCATTGTTGCTTCTTCCGCTGATTTGGTGCGTACAACCACAGATTTCCCGCAAATTTCTATTTGCAATCATATTGATTACAGGTCTTATTCACACATGGATTGTTGGTGCTTCTGTTCTTCATTATATGGCTCATTATCATTTTCTGAATCAAATGGTGCTGGAGAGTAAGCCATTGCCCCTGTTTTCTTCGGTATATCACATAGAATTTAGCCTCATTCTGGCCGTAGTTTCTTTGCTGCAGTTATCTTTTCTGCACTTCGCAGATGGTATCTGGTCGCGCCGGCTAATGGTTGTAAGTTTGCTCGTTAATGTGGTTTCGCTTCATGTATTATCTGCCCGTACAGGTATGATGGCATTTTGGCTGGGTGTGCCCTTCTTAGCAGGTATTATTGAATTTCAATCATGGCTTAAAGGTCGCAGTAAATGGTTGATCCTATTAATTCCAATACTTTTATTATTTACGGTGCCTTCTCTGCGAAACAGAATAATCAATACCATAGAGGATATAACTGCCATTAAGCAAGATAGTAACCTCAACGACAAAAGTCTTGGCCGCCGCTGGGAAGCCTGGAAAGTAGCGGCTGATGTAATTTCACAAGAGCCATTAACCGGTTTTGGATTTTCAGGCGTTGAAACAGCCATGCAGAGCGGGTTTGAGAAAAAGAATACATACCTGCCGGTAACAGACAGAATAAAACCCCATAATCAGTTTCTTGAACTGGCACTTCAAACGGGATTGTTAACTGTTGTTTTGTTTTTGCTGTGGTTGGTAATTTTGTTTATCCAATTTCGCCGAAAAGCTAATTATACCGCACTGGCTGTATTCATCGCACTTACTGTTTCCATGTTTTTCGAGAGTTACCTTGAGCGGCAATCCGGGGTGGCAGTTTTTGTGTTTGCTCTGTTTTTTGTGCTTTTTGCAGAAAAAAGGAACAATATTTTTTAGAATCAATATACATTGCTATCTTTGCAGCCCCAAAAAACCATGTCTCGCGTTTGTGATTTATCCGGTAAAAAGGCTCTCAAGGGTAACAATGTTTCGCATTCTAATAAGAAAACTAAGCGTCGTTTTTATCCCAACCTGCAAACAAAGAAGTTTTTCATTCCCGAAACCGGCGAGTGGATTACACTGAAAGTTGCGGCAAGCACCATGAAGACCATCGATAAAAAAGGTATCTCTGCCTGTATCAATAACCTATTTAAGAAAGGAAAGATATAAGCCATGGCCAAAAAAGAAAACCGTATTCAGGTGATTCTAGAATGCACAGAGCAAAAAGGTTCAGGTTTAACAGGTATGAGCCGCTATATCACTACCAAAAATAAGAAAAATACAGCTGAGCGTATTGAGTTGAAGAAATACAATCCTTACCTCAGAAAAGTTACCGTTCATAAGGAGATAAAATAATGGCAAAGAAAGTAGTAGCAAGCCTGAAAAAAATAGGTGCAGGCAACGATTTTGTCAAAGTAATCAAAGCAGTAAAGTCACCCAGAAGTGGCCACTACACATTCCGTGAGGAAATTGTACCTCAGGACGCTGTTAAAGATTTTTTCAGCAAACCTTAAAAGAAATTATTCCCCTAAATTTGAGCCCCTGGAAAAGGGGCTCTTTTTATTTTGTAATGTCTATTTTTAATATTTTTGGCAAAAAGAAAAATCCCGAGGAGGATAAGCAGGAAACAAAAGAGGCTCTGCAGCAAACGCGAGAGCACCTTTTTACCCGCATTGGAAGAGCTTTTGCAGGAAAATCGAGGGTCGATGATGCTTTTTTGGATGAACTGGAAGAAATTCTGATTACTTCAGATGTTGGGGTTGAAACTACCGTTAAGATTATTGATGCCTTAAATGAAAAGGTTGCCAGTGAAAAATACCTCCATCAACAGGAACTCCACGAACGTATTTCAGAAGTTATTGCTTCTCTGATGCCAAATATACACCAACCTGTTCAGCAGGATTTTACTTTGTCATCAGCACCCAAGCCATATATAGTGCTTGTTGTAGGTGTGAACGGTGTGGGGAAAACCACCACCATTGGCAAGATGGCCTGGCATTATGCCACACAGGGCAAAAAGGTGGTTTTAGCTGCTGGCGATACATTCAGAGCCGCCGCAATAGACCAACTGGGTATCTGGAAAGAGAGAACCGGTGCTGAAATTATTAGCCACGGCATGAATACAGATCCGTCATCCGTGGCTTTTGATGCGGTTCAATACGGTGTTGCAAATGATGCAGATGTTGTCATCATAGATACAGCAGGCCGACTGCATAATAAAGTAAGCCTAATGAATGAACTGGCCAAGATGAAACGGGTGGTGCAAAAATTCAAGGAAGATGCGCCGCATGAAGTAGTGCTTGTGATTGATGCCACTACTGGGCAGAATGCGTATGAACAGACTCGTCATTTTACCGCCGCCACCCAGGTAAACGCACTAGCGGTCACCAAACTCGACGGAACAGCCCGTGGTGGTGTGGTTATAGGTGTGAGTGAGCAGTTTAATATTCCTGTGAAATACATTGGCCTGGGCGAAAAGGCCGAAGATCTTAAACTGTTTGATAAAAAAGTGTTCGTTCAATCCGTTTTTCAAACATGAAGACACGCAGCCATAAACAACCACGGGTAAATGTTATAACCCTGGGATGTAGTAAAAATCTGGCAGATTATGAGGTTATGATAGGTCAGCTCAAGGCAGGCAAATTTGATGTCGGCCATGAGTCGGATAAAAACGATGCTGATATTTTGATAATCAACACCTGTGGCTTCGTTGAGAATGCTAAACAGGAGAGTATCGATACCATTTATCATTTTAAGCAGGAAAAGACCGATGGAAATCTCGAGAAACTAACTTATTTTGCCGGATGCTTATCCCATCGCTATAAAGACGAATTAAAGAAAGAAATACCAAAACGATGTTATTAAGGATGTTAGGTCCGTTAGATAAACTAAAATGAAACAAATCGCAATGCTGTTAATGCTTTTGGTCTCCTTGGCAACTGCAAATGCAAGATGTGATTGGAGTACATTAAAACTTCAACAATGGAATGAACGTAACTACTACAAGTGGTATCTAGGTGGAAAAGTATTTGACGATACTTGTATTGATTACATGTTTACTTTGTATGATTATCAAACAAAAGAACTCGATACAGTTTTAAGCATACGTGGAGTAAAACCAATTGAAATGCAATATTACTTCAGCAATCAAGGTAAATATAGTATGTCCCTGAAAGTTTGGAATAAATGTTTAGGATGTGATACTACACTTTATCGTGAAGTAGATATTATCTATTTCCCAAATTGTACATTTACTTATCGTCAAAGAAGTACTAAGAGAGATGGTTGTTTAGATTCGATTGTTGGGGAAATGTCTGTGGGGCCTCAGAATGTGGGTGATACTTGTTGGGAATACTACTTGTATATGTGGAATGGTCCCATGTTAGATGCTATTAGTGATGATGCTTGGAATAATATGAGTGATTACCAATTATGGAACTATTATGTTGTATTTAAAGGTAACAAAGAAAACATATTCTTTGATTTTAATGATTCAGATTTAGTTTGGTTGAATTATCCTGACAACTCCACTCGTTTGATTAACTACAAGTTTCCTAAAAATGGTCATTATTTAATCGCCACACAGTGGTATAATAAATGTGTAAGTCAGGATACTGTTTTTTTGAATCGTGTTAATATTAAATGTGTTACAAGCGGTGTTAAAACATTCAATAAACAGGAACCTAAACTAGTTGGAATATATGATATGATGGGTCGTCCTGCCAATAAAATTAAGGAAAACGAATTGTACTTATTTTTGTACGAAGATAAAACTGTAAAAAAGATGATTAAAACTAAACAATAAAAACTTTTTATTATCCTTGTTTGCAAGCATCCTAAACCATGATAATACTCAAAATCAATAGAAAATGTTGTGCTGAAATTGAAACCGTTGAACCCGAAAGATATATTCTTTTTACAAATAAACCAATGAAATTGATTACAGGTAAAGTAGGAGCCTGTGAGACAAAATGAAAAAATGTCTAATGAACTACTTATTTTTATGTATTCCTTTATTTTTGATAGGACAGGGATTGGTATGGATACGGCTGCACTATGTATTTCCCTCGCAGTTATCGATGGATGTGATGCCCATTATGGCCGAAAGGCCCAATATATGCAAGTATCAGGATATCCCCCTTCAGCATACAACCGACAATTTACTGAAGATTGTGCGTCGGGGCATTCCGCGCAGGCGCACCGAGGATTTGCTTGAAAAACTAAGGTCAGATATTCCGGGTATTGCGCTGCGAACCTCAATTTTACTGGGACATCCCGAAGAAACGGATGCAGTATTTGAAGCATTATTTGATTTTGTAAAAACCCTGCACTTTGACCGTATGGGTGTCTTTACTTATTCACAAAAGGGAAATAGGTACACTTACAGCCTGGCTGATGATATACCGGCTGGAGTCAAGGAGCAGCGTGCCACATCCCTTATGGAACTTCAGATGGGTATTGGTGAAGAAAAAAATGCAGAAAAACTGGGGAAACTCTACAAAGTTTTATTCGATATACTTGAAGGTGAGCATTTTGTGGGCCGCACAGAATCCGATTCACCGGAAGTTGACAACGAAGTATGGTTAGATGCAAAAAACTATTGTGTGCGAATGGGCGATATTGCCAATATGAAAATAACCGGTTATGGCCCTTATGATCTGAAGGGTGAAATTGAGCAGCGATGAATGTAAACATCCATTGCAATGTACCTCAGGGATATTATGGCAAACTGTCATCAGCATGGTTGAAGAATGATAAAAACCTGAAGGAAATATATCCCATCTCCGAACAGGACCGTTCAAGTATTCAGGAGCAATATACCTTCTTTGATACCTCAAAAAGAGAATGGCTTTACAATATTCTGACCAGTCATTACGAAGGCATGGAGCTAAACAATATTGTAAAGACAAATATCGAAAAAATAAAGCAGGACAACACTTTCACAGTAACCACTGGTCAGCAGATTCATATCTCTCTGGGACCTGCTTTTTATATTTATAAGATTGCCTCAGTAATTCGTCAGGCAAAACGTTTGCAGGCCCAATTCCCTGAAAACAATTATGTTCCTGTTTTTTGGATGGCCACGGAAGATCATGATGTGGCTGAAATTAACAGTTTAATTGTTTTTGGTAAAACATATACCTGGGAAACTAAACAGCGAGTTCCCACAGGCAGATTGTCTCCTGAGGGTTTAGATGCTATTTGTGATATTTTGATAGATTTGGGTGAAAAAGAAAACATCTCTGCTGAAATAAAGGATATTTTTAAGCTTTTTAAAGAAGCTTACACCTGTTTTTCAACGCTGTCAATGGCAACCCGCTTTATTATAAACGCTTTGTTTGGGAAATACGGTGTAATTGTAATCGATGCGGACAACGATACATTAAAAAAAGAATTACAATCCCTGATTCATGAAGATTTATTCTCGGATACTGTATATGATAGTTTACAAGCAGCTTCAGCATCCCTGAAGGCGATAGGTTATGGCAATCAGGTTAATCCCAGGAAAACCCATTTTTTTATATTTAAGAATGGAGAAAGGCTAAGAATTGACAAGGAAGGAGACAACTTTATTCTTCATCCTTCGGGTGAGTTGATTTCTAGGAATCATATGATGCAGTTAGCTACTGAAAAACCTTATTTATTTAGTCCCAACGTACTGCTACGGCCGTTGTATCAACAACTTATTTTACCCAATTTAGCGTATGTGTGCGGACCCGCAGAAATACACTATTGGCATCAGCTATTTCTGCTTTTCAAGCGTAAATCAGTGGTGGCACCAATGCTTTTTTTGCGCGATTCTTTTCTGGTTTTAGACAGTAATACAAAGCAATTTCTGAACAAGTATAAACTTTCTGAAAATACAGTATGGCAGGGTCTTGGTGTTTCTTCAGGCTTTTTGGCTAAAGAGCTAATCGGGGAAAACAAGATATCCCGGGAAATAGATGAACTGAAAAATCAAACCGATGTGGTTTTTCAAAATTTTTTTGACCTTAAGTATCAAAAAATTAAAGAATTGAGATCAAAAAGCGAAGTTTGGATAAAAGAGCTGCAAAAAGCAGAGAAATCAGTATTGCAAGATCCAAGGATGCAGCCAGTTTATGAGCCTGTTTAATAGATTGCAAAAAATCACAACATCTTTTTTTAATAAGAATAAACCGCAGGAGAGGTCAGTTTCTTGGGCAGAATTGTTGTTAAGCACGGGTCATAATCCTATTGATTCGTTAATCGAAATACAGGCGGGAGAGCATGTATTCGGAACAATCTGTGTCTAATATTTCAGTTGTTGTGCTTTCAAATGTTTTTTAAATTTTCTTTTTTTATTGGTAAATTGAAATAAAGTTATTAATATCCAAGCATTATTAAATTAAAAATTAAGCAATTTAATCTGAAAACAGGAATTTCCGCAGGTCTTATTTTAGGTTTGGCAGCAAGTGCTGTAGCGCAACCATACTACAAACAAAAGCCTGGTGCAAACTATCACGAAGCAGCCTTGGAAAAATGGCCTACAGGTAAAACTGAAAAGAAAAAAGATTCGGGCCAATACGCAGTAACATCCTATTTTGTAGATCGCCGCACCAAGCAGTGGTCTTTGGGTCTTGGATCCGGGGCTACCCAGTTTTTTGGCGATGCAGACAAAATACAACCTGGCTGGAATGCAACAGCATTTGCAAAATATAGCATCTCTCAAACTCTTGGATTGAGCGCATAGTGGAATGTTGGTGTTTTGCGTGGAGCAAGAGATGATCAGTCCCCAACCGGACACAAAGACTACTTCCAATTTAGAAGCAATTTTCAGGATTACAATATTCAAATGGTTTTCACCCTTGGAAACATCAGCTTTCTGCGCCCTCTTCGCAAAACCCAATTAGACCTTTTCATAGGTGGTGGATGGGGTCCTTACCACTCAGTTGCCAAGTCCACTGACCAGCGCCGGAACAACCCCAATGTAGGTAAGGATGTTGAAGATAGCTGGGATGGAAGACACTGGAATGTTCCTTTTGCCCTTGGGATTAAGCACAATTTGGGTAAAAACTTCGGTGTTGGACTCGACTACCGTCAAACATACGTCAGACCCGATGATATTGATGTCTTCAACGAAAATATATGGGCAGACCGCTGGTTTGATCAGTACAGTATACTTACTGTTTATGGTGCTTGGAAATTCGGTAGCAAAAGCAATCAGCACTATGATTGGTTAAGCCCCATTGAAAGCATTTATGAAAAAGTTAATCCTCTGGATCAACGCGTTGATACACTTTATTCCGATATTGATGGTGATGGTGTAAGCGATTTCTTCGATGTTGATGATAGTACAGAGCAGGGTGTTAATGTATATGGCAATGATATTGCAGACTATAAAGACAAGGAACCCTTCTCTGAAAAAGGTGTTGAGGTGGATGCCGAAGGTCGGATGATAGATGCAGATGGTGATAACATCCCTAATGTGATGGATCTCGAACCCAACAGTCCTATCGGTGCAATGGTTGATGCACGCGGACGCAGTATTGTAAACAACTGTGGCAATTGCGAAGACATGACTTTCCTTTCACTTTATTTTGAAACCAATAAATGCCAGATTAAACCTGAATTTCAGGTAGTGATGATGATGATTGCAGACAAAATGAAGCAGTGTCCCGAAAGAAACTGGTAATTTGTGGTTCTACCGGCGAAAAGAAAAAAATGTATGCAGGTAAGAAAAGCGATGTAATCGGTTCTTGCCCTACGGAAGCCATTATTCAGGCTTTGGTCAGTCAGTTTGGCATATCGCGCGACCGCATTGTAATTGACGCTGCATGCAAATCGGAAGATAAGAATAGGATTGAGTTCAAGTTTGGTGGTTATATGCCTGCACCAGTACCCATATTGCCTCTTACACCCAGGTCGAGCTGTTAATATTAAAAATATAAAAATAAAAAACGGGTCTTGAAGCCCGTTTTTTATTTTATGTGCGTTGATGAGTAAACTTAATTTAACAGACTTTCTGCTGCATCTTGCGATTGCAGGATGATTCCCGCTGTTTGATTTTTAAACCAGGTAATCTGTCTTTTGGCATAGTTTCGTGTATTTTGTTTTATTTTCAAAACCGCATTATCCAATGTTATGCTTCCATCAATATATTCAAATAATTCTGTGTATCCAACTGTTTTCAAAACAGGCAATTCTCTGTAATTGCTCAGCGTTTTAGCTTCATCAAGTAGGCCTGACTCCATCATAGCATCCACGCGACTCTCTATGCTTTGGTAAAGTATCTTTCTTTCGGGAATTAGATTGAAAATTTGAAATGAATATGGGATTTGCGCCATTTGTGGTGCATAGATTTCCTTTAGTGTTTTGTTTGAAGTGCTGAGCAGTAATTCTGCCAAACGCTTTAAGCGTGCGGGGTTTTGCTGTTCTATCATGGCAAGAGCCGACGGGTCAAGGCGTTCAATTAACATTAACAAGCCCCCAAGTCCATCCTTCACCCATGTTTTTTCCACCTCCTCACGAACACTAGCTTTGATTTCCGGAAGCACACTGAGTCCCTCAAGAACTGCCTTCAGATAAAGTCCAGTACCTCCGCAAAGTAACATATGATTGTGCTTGCTGAGAATAGCATCTATTGCAATACGGGCATCGGCGGCAAAGGAAGCTGCGCTGTAGGGTTCGTGAATACTTTTGTTTGCTATGAAATGATGGGGAACGGCAGCAAGCTGTTTTTGTGAAGGGCGTGCTACACCGATGTTTAATTCGCGGTAAAATTGTCTGCTGTCGAAACTTATTATTTCGGTTTTTAGTTTTTCTGCAATTTTTATGGAAAGATCTGTTTTTCCGGAAGCTGTTGGCCCTGCTATTACTATTATACTTGGCTTCATCGAATTATTTCGATATTACTTTTCGCTGACTTCAGAGAAGCCATCCATGCCAAAATCATCGTCTGTGCCGTCGCCATAATCATTTAGTTCCAAATCGTCTTCATCATCGGTTTCATCAAGCAATTCTTCTTCCGTGCCGTCCATAATATTCTTTCCTGCCTTGGCAGCAAGGATTTTGGCCGCCAGTGCATCAAATTCATCGTCATCTAGCATTTTAAACCGGCTGTCTTCCAGCTGTCTGGGAGATTTGCCTTCGCTTCTGAAAATAAGAGGATATTTCTTTTTGGGTGCATCTTCGGTAATCATTTGCAACTCGCAGTTTAGAGTCCACATAGCCAAAAAATCAGTTATGTAGATGAAGCGCTGATGCGGATCGTTTATGTAATCCATTAAACGTGCATCTTTCATCAAAGTTTTGGGTTCAGGGTTTTCGGAATCGCTCATACCCATGTCATCAAGACAAATTTCAAAAAGCTTACGCCATTTATTATCGCTGATATAAAAAGAGGTAGGTTCTTTTTTATCAAAGCCTATGGAATCCTGAATTGCATAGTGAAAATCGAGAAAACTGTGTGAAGGTTTTATATCAATCCACCTCACAACATCTTCCAGATCTTCAAACCAAACCTTAAAACGATAAATCATATGGATGCAAAGTTAAATGATGCCGCTCAAATTCCGTATTTTCGCGGTATCGGATGCGTGTATTATTTTCATTTGTGTGTTGTTGTATTCTAGTGGGGGCATTAAAAGCTCAGACAGGTGATATAAGAGGATTTGTTTACAATTCAGAAACCGGAGAAAGAATAGCCAATGCTATTGTGAAGGCTGCGTCAGATGGCCGCATGGTACTTACCGATGCAGACGGATACTATTCATTAACCAAATTAACTGTAGGAAAACAACGTTTGTGGGTGAGGGCGGCAGGTTTTGATACCATTTCAGCTGAAGTTACAGTTTTCAATGGGTCTAACACGAAGGTAGATCATTATTTGCAAAAAACAACATCCATGGAAGAAGTGAGAATTACTGCAGCCAGAAAACGGGATGCAGGAATTACCGGGAACCCCATTGAACCAAAGCAAATTTATAAGATACCAACAGTGGGTGCTGAAGCTGACATCATTCAGTATCTGCAGATTATGCCCGGTGTGGTTTTTACAGGCGATCAGGGAGGGCAGCTTTATATACGTGGTGGCTCGCCTATCATGAACAAGGTCATGCTGGATGGAATGACTATTTACAACCCTTTTCACTCGATCGGCTTATTTTCGGTTTTTGAAACCGATCTAATCAAAAGCGCAGACGTTCATACTGCCGGTTTTGGTGCCCAGTATGGCGGCAGAATTAGTGCGGTGGTCGATGTGAGAACCCGCGACGGCAATAAACAAAAAATCAGTGCAAAAGCAGGCCTTACCACGTTTAACGGAAAATTTCTGTTGGAAGGTCCCATTAAGAAATTCAGCAAAGGCAATAGCAATAGTTCTTTCGTGTTATCATACCGCAATTCATTCCTGAAGCAATCATCACGCATTTTTTATAACTACGCAAATCCTGACAAACTGCCCTATAACTTCGGAGATGTCTTCGGAAAATTTAGTATGAACGGGGCAGGAGGCGGTTATGCCAATCTGTATGGTTTCCGTTTCATCGACAGGGTTGATTTTCCAAATACCACCGGCTATAACTGGGTTTCAAGTGGTTTTGGCGGAAAGTACCTAGTAGTTCCCGATCAGTCAAAAACACGCCTCGATGGTTATTTTCTTTACAGCAATTACGCAATCAACCAGATTGAAAAAGATGGGTTACCACGCAAAAGCAGCATAGGTGGATTTAATATCGGAATGAACTTTTCTTATAATTTCAAAAAGGATCAGTTCAAATGGGGTTTGGAAATGAATAGTTTTCAGACAGACTTTGTGCTGTATAACAGCAACAGCCGCCTGATTCAGCAAAAAGAGGCCACGGCGGAAATAAATACGTTTGCCAATTATAAGTATATCCGAAAGAAATTTACGGCTGAAACCGGCATCAGGTGGCAACACTATGCTTCACTCGGTAACGGAAGTCTGGAACCCCGAATTCAGGCAAAATATAGTCCGTTTCCATGGCTGTCGGTTAAAGCGGCAGTTGGCAAATACAGTCAGAACCTGCTTTCGGCAATCAGTGACAGAGATGTGGTGAATTTGTTTTATGGCTTCTTAAGCGGGCCTGAAAATTTACCTGCCACATTCAATGGAAAGCCGGTTACCGACCGATTACAGAAAGCCCGTCATGCGTTGGCCGGTGTGGAATATCAACTAACCAAGCGCACCAGTATCAATACAGAAGCGTTCTATAAGCGGTTTGATCAGATTACCAACATTAACCGGGATAAACTCTTTAATGATGACCTGTTCAACCAAAACAAACCTGCCCGTTTGCGTCAGGATTTTATTATTGAAACCGGTGATGCCTACGGTGCAGACGCTACCTTTAAGTATGAAGACAAACGCTGGTATATTTGGGCAGTATACAGCTTAACGTATGTGAAACGCTATGACGGTATAATTACCTATCAGCCCATATTTGACAGAAGGCACAACGCCAATATTCTCGTGAATTATACCTTTCCTGGAAAGGCCAAATCTACCGAAGTGAGCCTGCGTTGGAATTTTGGATCCGGTTTTCCATTTACGCAAACCCAGGGCTATTACGAGAAGTTTAACTTCGGGCAGGGCCTTAGCACGGACTATGTTTCCGGTAATGGAGATCTAGGTATTTTATATGGAAGTATCAATGCGGGCCGACTGCCTTATTATCACCGCCTTGATTTCTCGGCCAAAAGAACCTGGAAATTATCCGACAGCAAACAGTTTCAGATGGTACTCAGTGTAACAAACGTATATAACCGCGACAACATTTTCTATTTTGACAGGGTGAATAATGTCAGGGTAAATCAATTGCCTTTATTACCCGCTATGGGTTGCAACTACACCTTTTAAGATAATTTATTTTTAAGCTCCTGCAATCTCAGTAGTGCATCTATGGGAGAAATGGCATTAACATCAATTTTCATAAGGATTTCCTGCAATTCTTTCAGTTTAGGGTCTTGTGCCTGAAACATATTGAGCTGGTAAACCGGAACGGCGGCATTGTCCTTCAGTGTATTTCTGTCGCTGATTGCAGAACGGTTTGTTTCAAGCCGGTTAAGTATTTCGCTCGCTCTCAAGAGTACTTTATTGGGTATCCCCGCCATCTGTGCCACATGAATACCAAAGCTATGCTCACTGCCACCCGGTTTTAGTTTGCGAAGAAAAACAATGCGGTTGCCCTGCTCTTTTATGGCTATATGATAATTTTTCACTCCCTCCATTTTATTTTCTAGCTCATTCAGCTCATGATAGTGCGTTGCAAAAAGGGTTTTGGGTTTGGAAGGGTGGCTTTGCAGATATTCGGCAATACTCCAGGCGAGGCTTACGCCATCGTAGGTACTGGTTCCACGCCCAATTTCGTCCAGCAATATCAGGCTGCGGTCGCTGATGTTGTTAAGAATACTCGCAGTTTCCAGCATTTCAACCATAAAAGTAGATTCGCCAAGGCTGATGTTGTCACTGGCGCCAACCCGGGTATAAATGCGGTCCACCACACCAATTACAGCTTTAGCACAGGGAACAAAACATCCGATTTGTGCAAGAATTACAGCCAATGCGGTTTGTCGCAGAATTGCACTTTTACCACTCATGTTAGGGCCGGTTAATATTACGATTCTTTGTTCATCGGTATTAAGCGATATGTCATTTGGCACATAACTTTCGTCGGGGGGAAGCTGTTTTTCAATCACCGGATGCCTGCATCCGTAAAGCTGAAGATCTCGGTCTTCTGTGATTTCGGGTTTGTTGAAATGTTGAGATGATGAGAGGTGTGCAAACCCCATTAAAACATCAATTTTTGCCACAATGATGGCATTTTGCTGCAGCAATCCAATGTAATTACCTACCCAGGCTACCAGTTCATTCCATAGCCGCTGTTCGAGTGCAAGTATTTTATCTTCGGCATATAAAATCTTTTCCTCGTAGCTTTTCAGTTCCGGCGTAATGTAGCGCTCGGCATTAGTGAGCGTTTGTTTGCGTAACCAGTCATCGGGAACTTTGTCTTTGTGCACATGGGTAACTTCCAGGTAGTAGCCGAAAACGTTGTTAAAACCAATTTTTAAACTACTGATACCGGTTTTTTCTACTTCGCGTTTCTGAATTTCCAGCAGATGGTCTTTACCTCCGAAAGCAATACTGCGCAGTTCATCCAGCTCTGCATGTACGCCGGATAAAATAGTACCGCTCTTGCTGAGCAGTGCAGGAGCATCTTCGGATAGTGTGCTTTGCAGTTTATGAATGATAGCACGTGCATCCTGTATAAGTCCTGTAAGCTCTTTCACTGCTGGATGTGCATCTTTCAGGTTTTCTTTAAGTTCTTCGATGGCCTGCAAACTTCTGCCCAATTGAAGCATTTCTCTTGGATTTACACGGTTTAGAGCGACTTTTCCAATAATGCGCTGAACATCTCCGATTCTTTCTGCTATGGCCCTGCAAAATACCAGTTTGGTCTGGTCCTGATAAAAATATTCAACTATCTGGTGCCGGAAAGCTATCTCAGAAGATTTTTTCAAGGGAAGAATGAGCCAGTTTCTTAGCAAGCGGCTACCCATTGGGGTTTTGGTCTGATCGAGAATATCAATAAGGGGTATACCTCCGGGGTAAATAGGGTAGAGCAGTTCCAGATTGCGAACGGTGAAACCATCCAACCACAAGTGTTCGCTGTCATCAATGCGGTGAATACCTTTAATGTGGCTTACCTGTGTATGGTGTGTGTTGTCAAGGTACTGCAGACAAGCTCCTGCAGCGATAATTGACTCAGGCATTTCGGCAATGCCAAATCCTTTCAGCGAGGCAGCCTGAAACTGGCGGCACAGCTTTTCGGTAGCATATTCAGTCTGAAAAACCCAGTCTTCCAGGTACTGGCTGAAAATCTGATCACCAAGCAGTTCATTAACCGTCTTTTGCTGGCTTTTGGGCGCAATAACCTCGGCTGGTTTAAATCCATTGATGAGCCGTTTTACAGATTCTGCTTCGGCGGTGGTTGTCATGAATTCCCCTGTGGAAATATCCAGAAATGCCACGCTGGCTTTGTCATGGTTTAAGAAAAGGCAGCATAGATAGTTATTCTGCCTTGATTCTAAGACTTTGTCATTATAACTCACTCCGGGAGTTACCAATTCTGTTACTCCGCGCTTGACGATGGTTTTAGTAAGTTTCGGATCTTCCAGCTGATCGCAGACTGCCACACGTTGTCCGGCCCTTACGAGTTTGGGCAGGTATACATCCAAACTATGATGCGGAAAACCTGCCAGGTCTATTTCCGAGGCTGAACCATTGGAACGTTTGGTGAGTACGATTCCCAGGATTTTGCTTGCGGTGCGAGCGTCTTCTTCAAAGGTTTCATAAAAATCACCAACCCTGAACAGCAACAAAGCACCCGGATATTGTCCCTTGATGTTGTAATATTGCTTCATCAGCGGGGTTTCTGATTTTTCCTTCGCACACATAATTACAGAAGGTGCAATTTACTCAACCCGCCTTGCATTTGATTAACATTTTATACCTTTAAACCCACAATGTTTCCCCGATTTTGGGAAGGATTAGTTGTCCGTTTGTTTTGCCCTCAGCATGTGCCTCTTTAATTAATCGTATGGGCAGGCCGGCAGATTCGTCGCTGAGGTCGAGTGTGCCATATGCATGAGAATGAGTCGTTTTGCGCCAGAATCGTAAAAAGCCTGAACAGCTTCAGCTGTAAACACGTGTGAGGGCTGCATGAACCACTCAGGATAAAATGTACCAATACCCAGCATGGTGTAATCTAGTCCTGAAATAAGTTCACCCAATTCCTTAAAATGACTCCCATAGTCACTATCGCCCCCAAAATAAATTGGTTTGTCGCCTGATTCTATAACAAATGCACCCCACAAACGCCTATTTGTATCCCTGAGCATACGTTGCTCCCAGCATCTTGCTGGCATATATGTTATTTTGATGTTTTCAAAACCATTAAATTTCGGGTACCAGCCCATATCCACCAAATGGTTGTGGCCCCATTTGCGGATGAGCCTGCCCATATTAAGTCCTGCGATGATTGTGGCTCTTGGGTTTAAACGCATCAATCTTTCCAGTGATTTTTCGTTGCACTGGTCGTGGTGGTCATGGTATACCAATATTTATAATATATCTCTCCGAATGTGTGTGGAGGATATGGCTGTTTTACCCTGTGATTTAAAAACCGGACATTAAACCGAACCGTATCAATCAGCATGGATGTATCGTTTAACCGCAAAAAAACTAGGCATGTCCAAGCCATATCAGGCAGTCGTCATTTTTACGCCTGAAGAGGCTATCGGCAGGGATTTCGGGTTTCCAAAAATCCAGTTTTTCTTTTTTAAAAAAGCGTGTAACGGTTTGCCATCTCCAAACATCTTTGAATTTTGGGATATGCGGATTCGCGGTTGCAAAATCAACCTTTATTATCAAGGGGATTGCCGTTCCATTTAGGTTTGATGATAGGAATGGAAGGGTTAAAAGTCATATAAGTTCAAAAATGCATTAACAAAAGAGGATACCAGTGGATGGCGGCCTTTCCAATGTTATTTTTTATCTTCTTTGCAGCAGGGCTTGTCTACCTTGCCTTTGTAGTTGCCTTTTTCATCATACATTTTCATGCACTCGGCTTTTTCTTCGTCGGTACAACCCATGCTATCGCAATGCTTTTCGCATTCGTCTTTGGTCATGGTTGCACATTTGCGCATATCGCATTTACCTGCGGTTGCATATTGGTCATCGCACTGTTCGGTTTTGGCTTTACAGCATTCTTTTTCATTACTTCCACCCAGAATGCCATTGCCACCGGCAATATAAGGAGCTATTATCAGCGATACAATGGCCGTTAACTTGATCAGGATGTTCATACTGGGGCCGCTGGTGTCTTTGAAAGGATCACCCACGGTATCGCCTGTAACAGACGCTTTGTGGGGCTCTGATTTTTTGTAATACGTTTCACCATCAATCTGTATACCTTTTTCAAATGATTTTTTAGCATTGTCCCATGCACCACCGGCGTTGTTTTGGAAAATACCCATCAGTACTCCGCTAACGGTAATACCCGCGAGCAAACCGCCCAAAACCTCAGGACCGAATAGGAAACCTACCAGCAAAGGGGAAACGAGCGCAATGGCACCTGGTGCTACCATCTGACGGATTGAAGCTTTGGTGCTTATTTCAACGCACTTCTCATATTCGGGTTCGGTTTTGTATTCCATGATTCCAGGAATCTCACGGAACTGACGGCGTACTTCCTTCACCATATCCATAGCGGCTGATCCTACTGCAGAAATGGCAAGGGCCGAGAAAATAAAAGGTATCATACCCCCTACAAATAAGGCAGCAAGAACGGGTGCTTTGTAAATATCGATGCCTGAAATACCAGCTACACCCACAAAGGCAGCAAACAGTGCCAGCGAGGTAAGTGCGGCCGAAGCAATGGCGAACCCTTTACCTGTAGCAGCGGTTGTGTTGCCAACCGCATCGAGAATATCAGTACGGCCACGCACTTCTTCGGGTAAATCACTCATTTCGGCAATGCCACCGGCGTTGTCAGCAATTGGGCCGAAAGCGTCGATGGCAAGCTGCATGGCAGTTGTGGCCATCATACCGGCAGCAGCAATGGCTACACCATACAGGCCTGCAAACATGTAGGAGAGGAAGATACCGGCAGCCAGTGTTATGATAGGAATAACAGTTGACTCCATGCCCACAGACAAACCACTAATAATGTTGGTTGCATGTCCGGTGCCCGACTTTTCTACAATTGAAAGTACAGGTTTTTTACCCATGGCAGTGTAGTATTCAGTAATCCAGCTCATGATAGCACCTACCACCAACCCCGTTATAATGGCATAAAATACACTTATAGAGGTGAACTCAACACCACGCAGTTCGAGTTTCTCAGGAAGAAGCATGGTAACGGTAAAATAAGAAGCAATAGCAGTGAGGATAATTGACGACCAGTTGCCAAGGTTAAGGGCTTGCTGTACGTTGCCATTATCGTCCCTGATTCTTACAAAGAAGGTTCCAATGATAGAGAATATTAGACCCATGCCAGCAATTACCATGGGGAGCAGGATAGGGGACATGCCACCAAAATTGTCTGTAACAGAGATTTCCTGTCCCAATACCATGGTAGCAAGGATAGTTGCAACGTAAGAGCCAAAAAGATCAGCACCCATACCGGCAACATCACCTACATTGTCACCAACGTTATCGGCAATGGTGGCAGGGTTGCGGGGATCATCTTCAGGAATGCCGGCTTCTACTTTACCTACCAGGTCGGCACCCACATCGGCTGCTTTGGTGTAAATACCACCACCCACACGGGCAAACAAAGCAATAGATTCCGCTCCCAAGGAGAAACCTGTCAAAACTTCAATGACAGTCTTCATTTTATCGCCGGTGATGTCTTCTCCACTTCCGGCATAAAACATGTTATAGAAGACAATAAACAAACCACCCAGTCCTAATACGGCCAGGCCCGCAACACCAAGACCCATAACGGTACCACCGCTGAATGAAACATTCAATGCTTTTGACAAACTGCTGCGGGCGGCCTGTGTGGTTCTTACGTTAGCTTTTGTGGCTATGTTCATGCCGAAGTAACCGGCAAGGGCAGATAAGAACGCACCAATAAGGAAGGCAATGGCAATAATCCAGTGAGAGTGAATGATAATCCCGTTTACTTCTTTAATTGTACCGCTGTAGGCCAGCAAGGAAGCAGCGATAACAGCAAAGTAGCTGAGCACTTTCCATTCGGCACGCAGAAAAGCCATGGCACCACGGGCAATCTTCCTAGACAGGTTCTGCATTTTTTCATCTCCGGCATCTTGTTTGGATACCCAGGCACTTTTAACCACCATCACAATCAGACCTACCAGACCGAAGGCAGGAATCAGGTACAATATCTCAGTATTCATATTGAGTTGCTTGAAAATAGGGGTGCAAAATTATGTTTTTTATCCGAATAGTATGTAATTATGCATAATAATTCAGTGCTCGGCTATGTTTTAACACTAATTTTGCATTCGTGGGAATTATCATCAAAACCCCTGAGCAAATTGAAGGAATCCGAAAGAGCAGCAGGCTTGCAGCCAAAATACTTAAATTTCTGGAATCTCACATACAGCCTGGCATAACCACATTGGCCATTAATGATATAACAGAGAAGTTCATACGCGACCATGGCGCGATTCCGGCAACCAAAGGATATAAAGGTTATCAGTATGCTTCATGTATTTCGCCCAACGATGTGATTTGCCATGGTGTGCCTAATTCATACGAATTAAAATGGGGTGATATAGTGAATGTGGATGTAACCACCCTATTGGATGGGTATTTTGGCGATACATGCAGAATGTATGTGGTGGGCGAAGCAACCGAGTATGCCAAAAAATTAATGACTGTAACACGCGAATGTCTCAGAAAAGGCCTGGAACAGTGTTTTCCCGGAAATCACCTCAACAATATTGGTTATCATATTGCAGAGCATGCCCATAAATATGGATATTCGGTTGTATATGAGTTTTGTGGTCATGGCGTAGGGATAAAATTTCATGAAGACCCTGAAGTTTCGCACATTGCAGAGAAAAATACAGGTCCCATTCTCAAGCCGGGTATGATTTTTACGATTGAGCCCATGATTAATGCAGGTAAGGCTCGTTGTAAAGTTGACAGGAAGGATGGTTGGACCGCAAGAACCATTGATGGCAAGCTGAGTGCACAGTACGAACATACAGTGCTGATAACAGAAACCGGTTTTGAGGCCTTAACAGATGTGTACGGAGATTATTAATCTATGAAGTTGCACGTAATTCACGCGGGTAATTTTAAACTGGATGGGGGTGCTATGTTTGGCGTAATTCCCAAGGTAATTTGGAATACACTCAATCCCGCCGATGACAGTAATCTTTGCAACTGGGCCATGCGGTGCCTGCAGGTGGAAGATGGCGATAGAAGAATATTAATTGACACCGGGATAGGGAATAAGCAGAGCGAAAAATTCTTTGGACACTATTATTTAAATGGCAATCATAAATTAATTTCATCGTTAAATGACGTTAGATTAACACATGCTGATATTACCGATGTTTTACTTACGCACTTACACTTTGATCATGTGGGTGGAGCTGTTTCAATGCGTGAAGATGGAACATTGGTTCCTTCTTTTCCTAATGCGATATACCACGTAACAGAAACCCAGTGGAATCATGCATTGAAACCCAATGCCAGAGAAAAGGCATCTTTTTTACAAGAGAACTTTGTTCCCTTACAGGAGTCAGGTGTTCTGAATTTTGTTGAACATGGAGAGATGCTGACACCAAATATCAGAATTCATAGTGTGAACGGGCATACCATGGGTATGATAACCCCTGAAATTTCATACAATGGGAAGAAGATTGTTTACTGTGCAGATTTGATTCCGTCTTCTAACCATGTTCCAGTGCATTATACAATGGGATATGATATTGAACCCCTCGTGGTTATGCAGGAAAAAAAGAAGTTATATGAAGAAATGGACTCGGCAAACACATTATTCTTCTTTGAGCATGATTTAGAAACAGAATGTGCCAGGCTGGAACAAAATGAACGCGGACAAATGGTGGTGGTTCAAAAAGGAAATTTGTCTCAGATGCTGGCCTAACATCTGTCTATTCTTCTTCTTCTTCTTGGTTTCCGCCCAGATCCAGTTCCTTTCCGGTAATATCCAGGTAAATACTTTCTATGGCCGAAATACCGTCCTGCTGCTCTTTTGGATTCTTAGAACCTGCCTTTGATGCATTGTAATAGAGCCGTGCATTCACATCGTCTTTCAGTGCCTGATAAATATTAATCCCGATTTCATAATATTTTGGGTTTCCTGCCTCCAGGGATATGGTTTTTCTAAGGCTTTCTTCCGCGGCTTTATAATAACGTTTGTTAAATTCCATTTGGGCTTTAATCCACCATCCATCCGGATCTGCAGGTCTTGTTTTGGTGTAACGTTCCATGGTTTTAACTGCCATATCCCACTGACCCTTTCCGGCGTAAAATGAATTTAGACTAAGTAATGCTCTGTTGGACTCAGGATAAATTTCAAGAGATTTTTCGGCGGCCCATACAGCAGAATCCAGGTTGCCTAAATTGGCGTATGTATTGGCCAAATAAAAATAAACTTCTGAATTTTTATTGTCTACAGTAAGATATGATTTAAATTTCTGGAGAGCAAACGGATAGTTTTTTGCTTTTTCCATTGCATTGAAACCCTCAATATCTTCTGTAGAAGGTCTTTTTACAACCCATCCCATAGGTTTACCATCTACCACAGGAGTGTAAACCGTTCCAATAGGCGGATAGGCTCCATTCATCAGCCTTGATTTATCCGTAAATCCATTGTAGAAAATCGCATAATCCCATTCATGGCTGCTTCTTTCATCTGCCCTGGTGAAACCAACATGGACATTTTTATCGTTTCTGCAGTAATATTTCACATGGTTCATGCCATAGGACAGGACCGTAAATTCTTTATCGGGATTTTTACGGGCTACATTCCCCAAAAACCACTCAGTGCTTTGCCTGAGCGATGCAAGGTAATAATCCATTTCATATTCTCCGTATGCGCCTTTGATGCCCCCTGTGAGTTCATTGAAATAGATGTATTGCAAGGGATGATTTTTAAAAGTGTGAATTGCAGGTGGTATGCACCCGGCCAAAACCAAAACCGGTAATCCCCACTTCACAATGGTAAATCGCGCTAGTATTTTACCAAGGAACGCAAATCCTGCAGTTGCGGAAATAACAATGCAGGGCACAACAAACATAATTTGCCTCATACCTCCATAAACATTGGATTTCTGAAACACAATATAAAATACAGGAAAAGCCGCAGCGAAAAAGACTATCATAAGCGCATGACCATAGTTCTTTCGGTTAAAAAGTCCGAACATAAAGTACAACAAGAGCCCCGCCAACGAAATGACAGGTGTAGTAATAAGCAGGAACTTGGAGAGGTAATACGGAGGAAGCATGCTGCTGTCTGTCATGGTACCTTCGAACAGCTGTCGGAGTGTGACAGGGAATTTTGTAAAGGCATCCAGAGCCTTAAATGGATTGGAGAATGGATCATCCAGTCCGTAAGGCCATAACGCGATTCCTGCGAAAAACGAGAGCAGGCCAATGGTTGCAAACGAGGCAATGTATGGTTTTATTCCTTTCCAACGCAACTTTAAAAAATTAGCGAGTCCGGTATTTTCTATAAAACGCAGTCCTGCTAACAGTGCAATAGTCGGAATGAGAACAAAACCACCAACACGTATGCTGATGGCCAGTCCGGTGCCTAAAATGATTCCAACAGCCTGACCAATTCTGCCGCCATTTTTGCCATAGTACAGTAAAGCATAATACAACCCAACAATATAACCAGCTGCAAAAGGGATGTCTTTGGGGTTGTTTAATGAATCGCCCAGTAATCTGGGTGTGAAAAACAGAAGTAACATCCCTATGCAAGCCCAAAGCCAGCTTCGCGTTAGGTAACGAACTATCAGGCCGGCGAAGAATATGCACAAGAAACCCATTACAGCATTCCAGAAATGCCTGAGCTGAAAAATTTCATCGGTGCCGGAAATCCTTACCAGTGCTGCAGTGAAGGTGTCGAAACTGCTGCCGTAGTTTTCCATATGGTTATCACTTTTGTCGAACAGTGCCGCATCCTTGTCTTCAGTGAAATATGGAATTATAGCAGTGTCAGCCCATTGGTACTGTATAAATTCATCACCGCTGATACCGGCGTCCTTGCTTAGCTGGGTAATGGTTATCAGGGCCAGTATTGCAAGTGCAGAAAACAAATGCCTAGCCGGACTTTTTTTGAAATTAAGCGGATTAAGATATTGAAAAGAAGCTGCAAGTCGGTTTTTCCAGACGGGACGTTTTTCTATCTTATCCGTTGTGTTGTTGTTAATGAGGTTCCAGTTAATTCCCGCTTTACGAAGTCCAAAAAGAAAGCCGTATTTTGAATTTATATTAATACCTGAGTCGGATACAGCCTGAAGTGTTTCACGATTAACACATACAAACGGAGTTTGCATTTCCTGATCTCTTATGCCGATTATCCAGGACGAAAGGGTATTTTTAATTTTTGCTGGAATAGCCAAATGAACATCATAATCACCCTGAATTTTATAAATTTGGCTGATAAAATCGTTAAGTCCTTGTGGTGAAGCGGTCACGAATGACACAATGAAAAAGTCTTTACCGGGTTGTTTTAACAGTAACGTTTTTACTCTGTCAGTAAAAGTTGCTTCCTGACCACTTTCTACGTGTTTGTTATAAAATGCAATGGAGGATACTTCTGAAAATGATGGATTTTGTGCCGGATTACTGGCTTTTTTGTTCATGCGTGAAGGCAAAAATAGAAATTTATAGTTTGTAATGACGCTTTATTTTTATCAATTCCAGTGGGACTCTCAAGAAGTCAAGCAACTTTAGTTTACTGCCCTTTACTTCCACCCATTGTCTTAGAGGAACTTCCAGTACTTTTTCATAGGTGCTGTTATGGCCATTGTTTCGGATATAACGGGCGAGGAGTTCCACATCAAAAAACCATGCGCTTTTAAATGGATCAACAAAAAGGTTTCCGACTATTTCTCTTTTAAACAATTTGGCACCGCATTGAGTGTCATAGACTTTCAGCCTAAGAATTACTGATGTGAAAGTTGCAAACACTCTTCCCAGGTAGTGTCGCATCATATTTCGGTCAATGTTACTACCCAGCCGAGATGTACGGCTGCCCATAATGATATCATGGTGCAACTGTCCTCCTGAAAAAGCACAAAACCAGTTTAATTCATCCAGTGGTGTGCTCAAATCTGCGTCCCAGAATCCTATGTAGTCTAAATCTGCATCACTTGCTGCTTTTTGCATACCGGTTCTCACAGCTTCTGCCTTGCCTGAATTTTTAGGCATTTCTATTATGGAAAATTGCTTTTGAAAATCTAAGTTAAGCAATTTCAGCACCTCAATAGTTCGGTCTGTGCTCCCGTCATTTACACCAATTATACGTATATGGCTGTGATTTTGCAGAAATGCACTGATTTTATCTGCTGGCAGCCTGTCGGCCTCGTTGTAGCATGGTATAATGATACAAATTTTCTGCAAAACAGGATTGGTACGCAATGATACCATTTTTTGTCAAATAATTCTATCATCATTGATATGAATAATGGCTATGTATCTATACAATGTTGACCTTATCTTTGAGGCTGCGCTGCCCGGGTGGCGGAATAGGTAGACGCGCAGGACTTAAAATCCTGTTGTCAGCAATGGCAGTACGGGTTCGATTCCCGTCCCGGGCACATTTAAAGTCATGCACTGCATGGCTTTTTTGTTTTAAATACCAATTATTACAACCTGCTGATGTATTGAAGGCAATGCACAGATTAACTTTGCAACATGCTAATAAGGAGTATTTTTTACTTCATGGTTGTTTCAGTATTGATCTCCTGCAAACAGGATGTTCCCGGACGTTACATCAGTGAGACAGATACTGCGTTCAGTAAGGATATTCTGGATGTTTCCGCCAAAATTAATAAAGATCCGTTCAATGCGGATTTATACTACAAACGTGGTAATTCCTTTTACTATCAGAAGCGTCTGAATGATGCAATTATTGATTTTGAAACCGCTGTAAAACTCGACAGCAATAATGCTGTCTTTCATTTCAGATTGGGGGAAACTTTTCTTATGCAGGATTCTGCGAATCCCATAAAAACCTTGATGCATTTGCAAAAAGCAACTTCACTAAAAAAGGACTTCTACGAAGCTGAATTTGCCTTGGCCAAATTGTATCTGTACAGGCAGATGTATGATAAATCCTTAAAGGCATTCGAAAAGCTCGAAAATCAGCCTGAGTATGCCGACAATGCAGTATTTTTTATAGGCATGGGTTACAAGGAGCAGAAAGACACATTACGTGCCATGCAACATTTTGGAAAGGTGTTGCAAATCAATCCCCAGCACTATAATGCGGTTATGCAAACAGCTGCCATACATGCAGGCAGGGGAAGTAATCTGGCACTACAGTATTATGACAGGGCACTAATGATAAACGAAGCATCTGATGAGGCATATTATGGCAAAGGTTACTTTTACCAGCAGACAAGTGATTTTGAAAAGGCATTGGCGATGTATGATAAAGCGCGCCTTATAAATACAGCCCATAAGCTTGCACTGTATAACTCAGCTTATATAGCGTTAGCCAAAGGCAATTACCCGAAATGTCTAGATTTATGCAATACCTATATGGAAATGGATGAAAACAATGCCAATGCATTTGCAATGCGGGGAACAACCCACGAAAAAATGGGCAATAAAAAAGCGGCTTTGCAGGATTACAAAGCCGCTTTGGGTATCGATCCGAAAAACAGACCTGCCTTGCTGGGCAAGCAAATTCTTACAGGAAATTAGTTTCGGGTTAGTATCACTTTCTGAAAGTGCTGTTCCGTGCCGTTTACAATGCGCCAGAAAATGAGTTCAGTATTCTTTTTTGATTTTAACTCCCATTCATTTCCATCAAAAAATGTAACGAGCGGTGAATTGTCTGAGGGCATGGTGTAATCCACTTCATAATCGGAAGGGTAACACTTGTTTGCGTTTTCTTTAACCAGGTACTTAGATGCGCTGAAGAAGCTGTAAACGTCGTCTTTCATACATAGATCCATTTCATCGGTCCATTTCGTATCGTTTTCGGCACTGTCAGCCCAGGCACTAAATTTCCAGTCCTGCATCATCAGGATTTGTCTCACCGTTTTGCCCGCAATATCAGGCCGGTTGGGGTCGTCGGATTTCTTTTTACACGCAACTGCAAACACCAAAAGGCCTGCAGTAAGTAGGAAGATAGTTTTTCTCATGTCTCTTTCTAAATTGTCGATTTCAAATATACGGAATTTTCTTTGCTCTCCTCAAATCGTTGATGACCTCTGCAGCCATTCTGTGTCCAAAAAGGGCCAACTAATAATATACGTTTGCTATTAAGCCGGTTAAGTTATTTATCACCAATGATTAACTGGGTTCTTTCCAGCCAGGAGGATAAATCAGTCATGTTGAAAAGGTAACAAGCAATTAAGCTATTTTTGGTGTGTGGGTTCGATAACCAATAAGAGAATAGGTCTGTTTTTAACTGCAGCAATCGTTTTGATGTGTTTTGGCCTTGTTTTATTTCGTGGATACTGGTGGCGCAGCCTTGCAGACGGACCCGTGGGAGAATATTACGGAGAACAGGCTGTCATTGATAATTATGGTGCAGCATTTAAGCAGTTGGGGAAAGAGTTTGATATTGCCCCTGAGTATCTTGCAGCTTTGTGCATGCTTGAATCAGGCGGAAGAAAACCGGCAGGTTCAAGATATGAAAAACATGTATATGCGCGATTAAAGCTGGTTCAAATGGGCTTCAAACAAAAATATGAGCATGTTACTTCAGCCAGTTTAAAGGATGCGGAAGATGAGGCCCTGCAAAATCTGGCAACAAGCTGGGGCCCTTTTCAGCTGATGGGTTATAAATGTCTTCTTTACGATATAAACGTTAGGGATTTGCGTGAAGAAGACGGAACCTACTGGGGTGTTAAATGGATTCATGAGGCCTACGGCAAGTTTCTGAAAGAAGGAGATTATAAAAACGCTTTTCATTTTCACAATACCGGCAGAAGATTTCCCGCAAACGGAATAAGCAAAACCCATGATCCCGGTTATGTAAATAAGGGACTGGAATTGATGGCATGCTTCAAAGACAAATTGTAAGCAAGTTGTAAAATTGGTTTTTCGATACCTAAAGCTTGGGGATTATGACGAAATTTGCCGTGATGCTCAGGAGTTTTAGCCTATTGCTTTGTATGTTATATTGCGGCCTGAAGTTGTATTCACAGCACCAAATTATAAGCCTGAACAATACTTCACTTTCGCCAACGGCGCTCTTGTTTCTTGAGGAAGGTCCCGGTCGGCTGTTTCCCCCGGATAATCAAGGTAAACACTGGGTTACCATTCAATGGAAAAAAACAGATTGTATTATTCCGAATACCGGAAGTTTTTATTCAAATATACAGTTTATAAGATTTGATTATGAACAATTTAAGAACTTAATCAAGAGTAACTGCATTGCTTACTGTGATGTAGCAGGCAGGTTGAATTCACCTCGATTACTGAATGATACTGCCAGGGTGCACAGCCGCGTAAATCAGGTACATGATGGACTTAACAATGGACTGCCGGCAGCTTTTAAGGGTAAAAACGTGATAACCGGTATTGTTGATATTGGTTTTCAGACGAATCATCCTACCTTCTACAATACAGACGGTACTGTTTACAGGGTCAAGAAATTCTGGAATCAGAGCAATGGAAGCGGTTCAGCACCAATTGGATTTTCCTACGGGACTGAGTTTGTCATTCCCTCAGCCATTCAATCGGCTAGAGACGATGATGGCACACATGGAACGCATGTGGCGGGAATTTCTTCTGGTTCAGGATTTACCACACCGCAGCAAAAGTTTCGGGGCATGGCGCCGGAGTCGGATTTGGTCTTTGTGACTATAAAATACAGCAATGATACCCTTCAGGGAAGTGCTCTTGGAGATTATGTTGTGGCAAACCCTACCATAATCGATGCATATAAATACATTTTTGACTACGCAGCGGCCCAGAAGAAACCGGCCGTAACCAACCTAAGCTGGGGAATGCACACCGGACCACACGACGGAACTTCGGTTTTTGATAAAGTTGTTGAAACCCTTTCAGGGAAAGGTAAAATTATAGTAGGGGCCAATGGCAATGATGGAGGCAATCAGATGCATGTAAGCGCAAACTTAAATGGTGATACAGCATACACGTTTGCAGTGGACAGAAACCGCAGAGATTACCGCGATGAAAGTGTTTACTGCGATCTTTGGGGTGCTCCTGGAGAAGATTTAGGTCTGAATGTCTCTTTGTTTGATACCTTGGGAAATCTGTTAATCGAAGAACCTTTTGTTTATGCGTCGGGAGCTTATGTGGTAAAGCGTACGGCGGTAAAAGGCTCGGATACATTGAAGTATGTGTTTTCTTGCCAGAGTAGCTATGTAAACAACCAAAAACCCAACATTCTGGCCATAATTACATCATCCAATTCAGCAAAATGCAGAATAAGGTTGGGGATTACCGGCAGGGGGACCATTCATGGATGGAACAGCGGACAGGTATACAGATGGACAAGCGGCTCGTTTCTAAATAAAGTAAAAGGTAATGATTATTCAGGTAAATATTTATCCGGTTATGCTCCGGGTAGCATGGGGGAAAATGGTGGTACCGGCAAACAAACACTCTCGGTAGGTTCATATGTCAACCGCAATGACTGGATTGATTATACAGGTACTTACCACGCCCAGAGTTGGCTAAAAGCCGGGGAGATATCCGGATACAGCAGCCGCGGCCCTACGGCTGATGGGCGCATGAAACCCGATATCGGAGCGCCGGGACAAATGATAGCCTCGGCAGTAAACAACAAACAATTTGCAGGCTGGATGGGTGATTATACACTGTATCAGAGCCAGTTTAATGGTGAAACCCAATACTGGGCCATGTTTAGCGGAACAAGCATGGCTGCGCCGCATGCGGCAGGTATTGTAGCACTTATTCTTGAGGCCAATCCGGGTCTGAATATTGATGAGGTCCGCCAGATCCTACGTGCTACAGCCATTCGGGATGATTTAACAGGTACTGACAGCAACAATAACTTTGGCTATGGCAGAATAAATGCTTTCGATGCAGTTAAAATGGCTTTGAACATGAGCCACACCCAAAATTTAGACGGTTCAGTCAAGAAATTTTTATTGTATCCAATTCCTGCCGGAAATACTCTATGTATAAGAGGGATGGAGCCGTTTTTTCAACCCTTGGATTTACAAGTGAGAGATTTGCAGGGGAGGAATGTTGTAAAATTTTCTTCAGCGTCTGGATGCAGAGACAACATAAACATTGATGTATCAGGACTTAGTAACGGTGTTTACCTTTACACCCTCCGAAGCGGGAATAGAAAACAAAGTGGAAAGTTTATTGTTCAGCATCCATAGGGCCGGACAAGTAGTCGAGGTATGATTTAATATGCCTGTCTTTTTTTGAAGGATAAATATCCTCAATATTTACCATAATACCGGTTTCCTCAACATCACCAAAGTGATGGTTGATGGCGGTGCCAAAAGTGCGCATAGTAGGACTCAGATTCATATATGAGTTAAACAGCGGCGGAATGTTCTCGCCAAGTTCCCTTACCTTCTGATTCAAAATACGATGACCGTCTTTGTATGGTAGGGTTGAGATTTCGGCAAGGAATTTACTGCAGTCAGTTTTGTTTATTACCTGATTTGGTACTTTTACCAGGTTTTCTCTGTCCGGGAAGTAATGATGCATGAAACAAAGGATCAGGTCTCTGGCGGTTGGGTTAAAATGGGTATACATGGTAACCTTGCCGAAGAAGTAACGTATGTGTGGATAGATTACAACAAGTGCTCCAAGACCGTCCCATAGATTATCCAGTGAAAAAAGTCCTTGCCGGTTTTCAGCACTGGGCTGATACTGAGGCTGAACAAAACTTCTGCCCAGTTCTATGGTGAAAGGGAAATAATGCTTTTTTAAAGTGTCGCTGAATTCAAATATTTCGGTAGTGCTGAGACGAAAACTGCCGTCCTCTCTCCTTGCTTCCTCACAAACCTGAAAGCGGTAACCACCCACAATTTCCTTATCTTCTGGGTTCCAAACTATCAATTGCTTATAGGCCCTATCTCCTTCGTCAAATTCGTCTATGTCGGCAGATTTCCCACTGCCTCCGCCAGCTTTGCGGAAACTCCATTCTCTAAGGCGCCCTATTTCACGCATTAGGGCGGGTTTGAGATTTCCGTCAAAAATGTAGATATGATTGCCGATGTTGTTGGTTGGCCTTACAAAAATATCTTCTGTCAGTTCTCCCAGCAGGTTTTCTTCGGGCTCTTTATCAATGATTGGCAGCATCTTGTTTGCAAGTTTAAAAAAAAATACCAAACGGCTACGAAATTTTGGCAACAAAGGTTTCAAAATCGGTGGGGTAGTTTCTAAGTGTATAGACATAATCTCTCAGAAGTTGTGCCCATCTTTGCTGGCTGTGGCGGCTATCGAAAACAGTATGGGGGATAGGTTGGCCAAAGCGGACATGAATATCTTTATCCTTCTGCTTGAACATTTCATCAGCAAGATAGAACATTTCAAGGTTTGCTTTTAGACCCAGACGCTTTCTGAAATTCGCGAAGTTATAAAACCAATTTGAATTTTGTCCCGAAATGTGCGCAGGTATAATGGGTTTTTCATATTTAACGGCCCTGCTTATGAATGCTTTATTCCATTCAAGGTCTTTTACAATGCCTTTGGAGCGTCGTGAGCACAATCCTGCGGGAAAAATCATTACCAAACAGTTTGAGGCATATATCTCTTCAATTTTCTTTAGTTGCTCGCGTCCCTTAATTCCTGTTTTGTTAACCCCAATAAAGACGTCATTAAATTGGGGAAAGCTTAGCAGTATGTCGTTCACTATAAAACTTATATCCTGCCTTGCACGCGCTGCCTGACAGAGTAAAATCATGCCATCCATTCCGCCCAGTGGATGATTGGCGGCTACTATGGCACCACCTGCTATGGGTATTTGCTCATGGCCGTCGCTATCATGACGCACGCCAAATGCCTCAAGTATGTTGCAAGCAAATGCTACTCCAGTAGTGGAATTTTCTTCGCGCAAGAAGTTGTTAATCTCTGACTCGTGGAGTGTTTTTCTTATCCATTGAAAAAAAAATCCGGGCATGAGCCTTGCCAGTCGCGGGTTTTTATCCCTGAAAATCTTTTCTGTATCTATTTGCACTGGCTTATTCATCAGCCTGCAATGTTAATCAATAGCGCACCATATTACCAGTAAAGCGGATGAAATCCCCATTTTTTGTTGCCATTGTATTCGATAACAGGTAATGGCATCCTTATTTTATCGGTAATATGCGCTATAATTCTAATGGCTTTTTTAGAGTGTTTTTTTAGATGGCCAAAAGAAATACTGGGTCCAATATAGTATTGCCTGTACCTGTTTATATGGCTGAAATCCTGAATATTGCCATCCGATCCTGTCCACACATTATCGTCCCCGCCTAACATACCTTCAGCGCCATAACCAAGATTTACGCCAAGCCAACGAGGCCATTTTGCAGGTCTGATTTTCATTCTCTCAGGGTTTAAATCAATCCAGTAAGTTTGTCCGTTGTAGTCTTTCAGTATTCTTTCAGGAACAATGCTTCCCAGCAAGTTGGGCCTAAAGTTGGCATAAGGCGATTTGTGAAATGTGACGTGAATGGGAATTCTTGGTTTGCCCCAAAACCAATTTTGCAAGCCTGCGGCCAGTGTGCCAGTTGCATTGGCTAACATATCGCCTTTGCTGCCTCCCCATGCGCTGCTTTTTCCGTCAAAGCACTCAACAGGCATTTGAAAAGCAAGGCTAAAACCAATGCCCAGCAGCACACTTTTTTTAGTATTGTATCCGGAATAACGAAATGCAGCCGAAGCGGCTGTGGCAGAGAAATAGGCTCCAAACACATGCCCGGCCTTGTCAACTTGCTTCCAGTCTCGGTTGTCATTAATCCAGTGAAAAGAACTTTGGGGTTCATTTTTATACCAGGTATTATATAAAACCGCATGTGTTCCCACGGTGGCTGCACTCAATACAAACCATGTTTTGTGACGGCGTTTTTGAAGTTGGTAAGAGCTATCTTTTGAATATAAACTATTGGTTGATATAAATATTATTAATATGTTGTATAATAATATTTTACGATTATTAATCAATTAGTTTAATATCGCATTTTTAACAGCATCCAATATAGAAAATGCGGCAGATGAATTCACGGATTCCGCATAGACCCTGAGTACGGGTTCGGTGCCGCTGGGGCGTATTAAAACCCAGCCTGCATCACCGAGACGAAACTTAAAACCATCGATATCTTCAATGGATTGCACTATATAGCTGCCAAATGTGGCGTAATCACCCGCCTTGCATTGATTTACAATATTGTCTTTGGTTTCAGGATCTAAGTGCAGGTCATACCGTTCTACGGCAAACGATCCAATGGAACTGTAAATATCTGAGATGAGCGCTGATATGCTTTTACCGGTTTTAGCCATATACTCCAGCAATACCAGGCCTATCCATATTCCATCTCTTTCGGGTATATGCCCTTTTATGGCAATACCACCGCTTTCCTCAGCACCGATAAGCACGTCATTGGTTAACATATACTCACAAATGTATTTGAAACCGATTTTGGTAGTAATACTTTCAAGACCTTTTATTTTACACAGTTGTTCCACCTTGTCGCTTACGCTAAAACTTTTCACTACCTTGCCCGTAAAGCCTTTGTATTCTGTAAGATAGTTAATCAACAGCAAAATCAAATGGTGGCTGTCCACAAACCGGCCCTTTTCATCAAAAAAGCCAATTCTGTCTGCATCGCCATCGGTGGCTAGGCCACACACAAAACTGTCATCTTTTTCAATCATTTTTGAGATTTCAGTCAGGTTTTTCAAAATTGGCTCAGGCGCACGGCCTTCGAATCCTGGATTGTGGATGGCATGCAGCAATGTGGCTTCGGGAAACAGTTTTTTAATTACGTTTTGGCCTGCACCATACATGGCATCATATAAAAGACCAGATGAAATGGACTTCAACGCTTCCACATCAAAGTGGCTGTGCACATGATCCAGATACATTGTTTCAAGGTCAACCCATTGAATTTCACCCATCTTTTCATAATGCTTCAAGGGAAGTGCCGGGGAAATTTCCCTGTCACCAATATAACCCTCAACTTCATCAATCACTGACTGTGTGGCAGGTCCACCATATCCCGCTTTTATTTTATAACCATTGTAAGTAGGAGGGTTGTGGCTGGCTGTTATGATAACACCAGCATGCGCATTGAGCTTATTAGCCCCCAAGCTCACCATGGGGGTGCTTACTATGCCATTTGCCAAATGCACCTTTACACCCTGAGAGGCCAGAATACGTGCGGTTTCTTCTGCAAACATTTCACCTCCAAACCGGCAGTCATGTCCCACTACACAGACCGGCTTAACAGACAACTTTTGAAGCCATTTGGCGGTAGCCATGGCCACTTTACGAACATTGGCAGAAGTAAATTGGTCGGCAATAATTTCGCGCCATCCATCGGTTCCAAATTTGATTTTATACATACTTGTAATGCGGGGTATTTAATAGAATTGAACATATCGGCTTACCTGAGACCATTTACATACATTCAGTACCTTCAGATATTTGTGTGAATCCCATTCGGGAATTAATGTGCTTTTAATGCGTGTAAGAATTATGTCATATGACTTCTCCTGAACTAAAACTTCCATCGTTTTAAAACGATGGAGCAATTCCCATCCGTATATTATGTCTGCAGCAATGCTTTTCAGGGGTTTGTTGTTTATGTAAATCACAACCTCCTTAACCTCATACCGTATACCTTTGGAAAGCTGTTTCCACTCTTCATGAAATTCTATCCCGGTAACCAGTACATCTGTTTTTAGTGTTTTGTAGTCATAATACTTATCACCGCCAATATTGAAAAAAACATCTTTATTCTCATTTAGAAACCTCTGAATATTTGACACAATCATATTACCCGAATCATCGGCATCTTCGCTATGGGCTACTAATTTATAATAAACATCTTTGGTTTGAGGGATGGCAAACAAACCTTCGATTTCCCGTTCGGCGTAAAAAGCTTTATCTCTGATGCGGATTGATTTTTCTGGTTTTTTGGTAAACTTTTGCTTACCAAACTGAACTACATTGAAATTGTAATTGCGGCTGTACAAGGCATCGGTAAGCTTGATTTCAGAGGGCCCATTAACATTGCATTCCAGTATTATTGAGGATAGGATATTCCAACTTTCTTTCAGGTCTAGATTGCCGTAACTTATTTTCCCCTTACTGCCGTCATTAATAAACGAAATGCCCACTATGGTGAAAGATGTTTTATTTCTGCCACTGCTCCAGAATTCGTGAAAGAAAACATTGGCTGTTTTGTTGAAGCGCATGTCGGATGATTGTTCAATTGCCTGCAAGGCACTGGGAGAAATACGAATATTTTTTTGCGGAGAATCCCACAGCTTGAGTGTGCCTGCTATTATTTGCTTATAGAAATGGTTTTGTAATTCGTACACTATGTTAAATCCCATGGAATCACTTTGCCGGTTGATGTTGAGATTGACCCGTACCGGTTTGTTGGTATAGCCGGAAACCTCGGTAGCCAGCAGAACCGCAATAAAACAAAAGCTGCGATATGGTTTTACCGACAACAATACCGTCTATTATGTAAATGCGTTTTCTCCCGTGATTTCGTGTCCCAGAATAAGCAGGTGGATGTCGTGTGTACCTTCGTAGGTTACCACGCTCTCCAGATTGGCCATGTGGCGCATAATGGGATACTCACCGGTAATGCCCATGCCACCCAGCATTTGTCGGGCTTCGCGGGCTATGTTCAGCGCAATTTCCACGTTATTTCGCTTGGCCATGGAAATTTGGGCAGGTGTTGCTTTTCCGGCATCCATGAGTTGTCCCAGACGCCATACAAGCAGCTGCGCTTTGGTTATACCCGTAATCATCTCTGCAAGCTTCTTTTGCTGCAGCTGAAAACCGGCAATTGGGCGACCAAACTGCTGTCTTTGTTTGCTGTATCGCAAAGCTGTGTCATAACAATCCATTGCAGCGCCGAGGGCGCCCCAGCTTATGCCATAACGTGCGCTATTGAGGCAGGTGAGGGGGCCTTTGAGTCCGGTCACCCCGGGTAAAATATTTTCCTTGGGAACTTTTACATCATTAAAAACCAGTTCTCCCGTCGCGCTTGCCCTCAAACTCCATTTGTTGTGTGTTTCGGGGGTGGTAAAACCCTCCATGCCACGTTCTACGATTAGGCCGTGAATTTTTCCCTCTTCATTTTTAGCCCAAACAACAGCTACATCGGCAAAAGGCGAATTTGAAATCCACATTTTAGCTCCGTTCAGTATCACATGATCGCCGGCGTCTTTAAAGTTTGTGGTCATACCGCCTGGATTGCTTCCGTGGTCGGGTTCGGAGAGGCCAAAACAGCCCATCATTTCGCCGGATGCCAGCTTGGACAGGTATTTGCGTTTTTGTTCTTCGCTGCCAAACTTATAAATGGGATACATCACCAGGCTGCCCTGCACACTGGCAGTGCTTCTGATACCGCTGTCACATCTTTCTAGCTCCATCATTATAATACCGTAGGTGGTGTAGTCCATGCCGCCGCACCCATACTCTGCAGGCAACTGAGGACCAAAAGCGCCAACACCTGCAAGTCCTGGTATAATATGGTGCGGAAATTCGGCTCTCTGCGCATAGTATTCAATAATGGGCGAAAGATCCTTTTTTACCCAATCTCTCACCGATCCGCGAATAAGTTTTTGTTCTTCTGTCAGCAAATCATCCACACCCATAAAGTCGGGCGCCTGATAGTTGTCTTTTCCTCTGTTAGAGGCGTACAGTTCGTCGAGATTTTGTGCCTGCATTTCGTTTATTTGTTTGCAAAGGTACATCGTTCCGTTTTTTTGTACATCAATACTTAACTACATTGGCAAAATGTTTGTTGTTTTTTTAGACAGTCAGGAGGTACAAAGCCCGGTAGGGGTGTATGAATTTGAGAGAAAAGCAGGGGTAAAGCTTTTTATCAGTGTAAAAGTGCAGCTTCATCATACACCTGATATAAATCATATTCAGCATACGCTGGATTACACGCAGTTGGTGGATATAGTAAACCGGGAAGCATGTAAGGAGCGACAATTGCTGGAAACCCTTGCGGCCGATATAGCTGCTGCGATCCACTCCCAATCATCCACAGCTATTGAGAATATTCATATTCGTATCGAAAAGCCAAAAATTCCTCATGATGGTTACCGGGCAAAAAGTTGCGGAATTGAGTATACATCTTGAATTGTAAACAATAAGAATTAACTTTGGATACTTGTATTATGAACTTAAGAGAGGCTTTAGTGCTGCTGGGTTTCCTGTTTATTCAAACTCTACAGGGACAACAAAATATTCCGGGAATTTACGGATGGATTGAGGACAAGGAAACGGGGGAACGAATAGAGAATGCACTGGTAATAGATAGCAGTGACTTACAATATACATATTCAAACAGAGACGGATATTACAATATGGGTGTCGGCAGCGGCAGACATGTATTGCTTTTTGCGGCAGCTGGATATTATGCTTTGAGAATGGTGGAAGATGTTTATTCATCAATACCTTACAATATTCAGCTAACACCGTTGGAGGCAAACAAAGATGATACATCCTGGAATAAATACCACGCCATATTTGATTTACGCAGTGGTCATGTCAGCCCCACACGAAAGCAGACATTGCAGATGAATTCACTGCTAAGCATTCCCGATCCGGTAAAGCTGTTGCAGTTTTTACCCGGGGTTTCCGGTGGGATTGAGGGTCTGAGCGGAATGTATGTGAGGGGTGGTAACAGCGACCAGAATCTCATGATGATGGATGGTCTACCTATTTACGGCAATGGCCATATTTTCGGTTTTCTCAGTTCGTACAACCCTGAACTTATCGGTAATACGGAATTTTACAGGGGTGTGGCGCCGGCACGTTATGGGGGTAGGGCTGGTGCTGTATTGGATTTTGGAATGTCTGAAGGGAACAGAAAAACCTGGAAGGGGTCCTACAACCAGGATTTGCTTCTTTTCAATGTTGCTGCGAATGGCCCATTGAATAACAGTGGATCTGTAACCGGCAGTTTCGGCTTAAGGCGCACCTGGCTTGATATGATTTTGCCAAAAGAAGGGGACGCATATGCATACTACAGTTTATACGACCTAAACGGAAAGGTTACATGGAGGATAAATGAACGTAATAAGCTAAGTTTTTTTGCATACAGCGGAAGAGATAAGCTTGCTTCTGCAATCAGTACCAGTGACGTTGATTCTCTGAACAGGCAGATTGAATTTAACCTTAAACTGGGTTTTAACTGGCAAAACAACCTTTTTGGAATTAACTGGGCAAAGAAGATTAACAACAGACATTACGGCAATTTTATGCTGGGAATGACCCGTGCGACATACCGCGTTCCTTTTGAAATAGGAAGCAGCATTAAGTCGGACACTTCTTTTTCATCATTTGGCATTAAAACTGAAAATGCCAATGCAATAACCAATCTAATTGGAAAAGCAAATCTCGAATATCGGCTTAGAAGTAATACACACCTGAGGTACGGCGGAGAAATAGTTTTACATTCATTCAATCCTTCAATACTGTATATTTCCTTGAGTAGCGCAGGCGCAACAGGTTTGGATACCACTTTTGGGCTCGACAATAAGAGTATGTCGCCGGAGGTGAGTGTCTATGGTGAATATGAAAAAAATCTTGGAGCCGGTCTGAAAGTGAATCTTGGCGGTCGTATCTGGTCATTCGCGGGTAATGGGAAAACCTGGATATGTCCGGAGCCACGCATTCTAATAAGTCAGATTTTGCAGGACCAGAAAGCATTAAAACTTGGGTTTAGTATTGCCAACCAAGGTGTGCACAGGCTTAGCAGCGTAAATGCCAATTTGCCTGGTGATATCTGGTTTCCTACAGGTGGAAATATTCGTCCCCAGCGAACTATACAAATTACAGGCGGGTTTTATCAACCATGGAAAAAAGGTCTGGAATTTAATATGGAACTGTATCTGAAATCCTTTGACGGCATCACCGATCTTACCGGACAGGATGAAAATGACTATGAACCCCGATACTGGGAGCGAGTGCTGGCGCAGGGAACCGGCAGGGCTTATGGTATAGAATTTTTATTGATTAAAAAAATAGGTAGATTGAACGGAATGGCTGGTTACACATTGTCCCGAAGCGATCGCAATATTGCGGACATAAATTTTGGGGCAACTTATCCTTTCCGCTGGGACAGAAGGCATAAAATGTCTTTTCAGGGTGTTTATGCCATCAATAAAAACTGGACCATTCAGTTCGGTGGAGTATGGATGACTGGAAATGCGGTAACTGTTCCCACCGGACAATATTTATCTGCCGATGGCATGATGGTGCTGGATTACACCGCAAAAAACAATTTCCGGATGCCTTTCTACAGTCGTTTTGATTTTGGATTCACTAAAAAACTTAAGCCTCAGCTGCACAGGCCTTTCAGCTCGTATTATGGAGTAAACATTTACAACATAGCCTCGCGAAACAATCCCCTGCTGGTTCGTGTAGATCAGCCTGCAGGGCAGGCTGTGGAAGCATATGGTATTTCTTATTTCCCATTTATTCCGTCAGGATTTTACAGAGTCGTATTTTAAACTATGAAAAATTTAACCCTTCTTGGATTATTGGTTTTGGGGCTGTTTGCTTGCGAAACCAAACTGGATTTGAGTGAAGTGAGTGGGCCTACCCGTCTTGTGGTAAACGGCCTTATCAATGATCAGGATAAAATTCAGATACAGGTTAGTAAAACCATTCCCCTTGGGAGTGCTGTCGCCGTTGAGTTTGTCAACAACGCCGTGGTGGTGATGCGTGACGAAAACGGCAATGCTGTCGGTTTCTCTTACAACATTGGCACCGATAAGTATGAGAACCCTGTTTTTAGGGCTATAGCGGGTAAATATTACAGTGTTAGTGTGAAAGCGCCAGGGTTTGATGAGGTCTTTGCCGAAATGGTTATGCCGGAGAAAGCATCCAAAACTCCCTCTGCTTGGAAAGATTCCACCGATCTGGATTCGTCAGGTTATCCTACAGGAACATTAACCGTTAATATTAACGATAAGGGCATAACAAACAATTATTACCGTATTTCATTGTTTTATTACGATAATATAACCGCTACCTGGAATACCCTGAGGCCTGTTACAAAGGATGCTACTATTGAAAATGAGGCTATTGTGAGCGACAGCGGATCCTGGGTTTTTTCAGATAGAAGTTTTAACGGAGAACAAAAAAGCATACCTTTCATTACGCCATTTGGCTATGCACTGGGTACCCCGAAATACCTAGTGGTTAATGAAAGTTTGAGTGAACAATACTTCAAGTATTTCAAAAGCATAGAGGATTACAAAGCCGGTGCAGGCGTGTTCGGAGAAGCTACGCCCGTATTCTCCAATATTCGAAACGGATTAGGTATTTGGGCCGGAAGTAGCATTACCCGCGACACCATACAGTGATTTTTTTGTGATGTTTAATTGTTTTTGATCCATTGAGGTCAAAAAAATCGACCTTTGCAGTTTCTCTTTAAATCGTGTCTAAACAACCTGCTATACATCTTAAAAATGCGCGTCAACACAACTTGCGTGGCGTAGATGCTACTTTTCAACACAACAGCTTTACGGTGGTTACCGGTGTTTCTGGTTCAGGCAAGAGCAGCCTTGTTTTTGATACCCTGTTTGCCGAAGGTCAGCGACGCTATGTGGAAAGCCTTAGCAGTTATGCCCGTCAGTTTATGGACAGAATGAAAAAGCCTGAGGTAGATTATATACTTGGTCTTTGCCCTGCCATAGCTATTGAACAGAAGGTAAATACGCGAAATCCCCGCAGCACGGTGGCTACTTCTACTGAAATTTATGATTACCTGAAATTGTTGTTCAGCAAAATCGGACATACCTATTCACCCTTAAGCGGTATGGAGGTGAAGTGCGACGATGTTACTGATGTGGTGAAATTTGTTCTGGGTTTACCCTCCGAATCAACAGTACTAATTATATCGCCGATAAACGATAAGGAATTGCGCAAAGAAAAGCTTGAGTTATTGCGGCAGAATGGTTTTAGCAGGGTCTTGGTTAATGATAAAATTTGGAAAATTGAGGATTTACTGGAAAAGTTTCACGGTGAAGCCGGTGATAGTTTTTTGGTCCTTGATCGCCTGACTGTGGATTTACAGGATGAAGAGTTTGAGAGCCGGCTTACAGATGCTGTGGAAACGGCTTTTTGGGAAGGGCAGGGAGAATGCGCCATTCGATTGCATGATGGAAGTCTTCAGGTATTCAGTAACCGATTTGAACGCGATGGAATCACTTTTGAAGTTCCAACACGCGATTTTCTCAGTTTTAACAATCCTTATGGAGCATGCCGAAAATGCGAAGGATTTGGCAGTGTGCTGGGTATTGATGAGGACCTGGTCATTCCCGATAAATCACTGAGCGTATATGAGGGTTGTGTGGCGCCATGGAAAGGCGAAACCATGGGGGCATGGCGTGAGGATTTTATTCTTTTGGCACTTAATGCGGAATTTCCTATTCACAAACCATACAAAGAGCTTAGCAAAGAACAGCGAAAGCTACTATGGGATGGAACCAAAACCCTTCCTGGTATTCATGATTTCTTTCGCTATGTGGAGGAAAAATCCTATAAGATTCAGTACCGCGTCCTTTCTGCCAGATACCGCGGAAAAACCCAGTGCCCGGAATGTTTGGGAACCCGACTTCGCAAAGATGCAGGCTATGTGAAGCTTAAGGCGGTAAACCCTGGAGAAGATATTCCTGAGAGAATAAATCTTCAGGAAATTCTGTTGATGAATGTGGATACTGCCTATGCGTACTTTACATCGGCTAAATACGATGAAACTGAAATTGGCAGGCGTATACTAAATGAAATAAAAACGAGGCTATTGTTCATGAAAAATGTTGGGTTGGGGTACCTGAGCCTCAATCGTTTGAGCAATACACTCAGCGGAGGAGAAAGCCAGCGCATAAACCTGGCCACCAGTCTGGGCAGCAACCTTACCGGAAGTATGTATATACTTGATGAGCCCAGTATTGGTCTTCACAACCGTGATACGGAGAGGTTAATTAGCATGCTGAAATATCTACAGAAAGAAGGCAATACGGTCATTGTTGTCGAGCATGATGAAGAGGTTATGAAATCGGCTGATCAGGTAATCGATATGGGGCCTTTTGCCGGTGCCTTTGGCGGAGAAGTAGTGTTCAGTGGTAATTACAAAGCACTAGTTGAAGACCAAAACAGCCTTACAGGCAAATATTTGTCGGGCAGAGAGATGATTGAAGTTCCCAAAAGCCGACGTAAATGGAAACATAGCCTTACTATACTGGGGGCTGAAGCCAATAACCTGAAAGAGGCAGATGTGGAATTCCCGCTCGAGGTATTTACCGTTGTTACCGGCGTTAGCGGTAGTGGTAAGACCAGTCTGGTTAAGCAAATTCTTTACCCGGCGCTCAGCAAGGAAATTGGGCAATATATTAGCACCAAAACCGGTAGGCACAAGGCTTTGGAAGGTGCCAAAAAGATGGTAAAAGCGGTGGAGATGGTGGATCAGAATCCCATTGGCAAGAGCAGCCGCAGCAATCCGGTAACTTATGTGAAAGCCTATGACGAAATCAGAGAACTCTTTGCTTCTCAAACTTTGAGCAAGTTCAAAGGGTTTAAGCCTGCCCATTTTTCCTTCAACGTGGATGGTGGACGTTGCGATTCATGCCAGGGAGAAGGTGAAACAGTCATCGAAATGCAGTTTATGGCCGACATCAAACTACCATGTGATGCCTGTGGCGGAAAACGATTCAAAAATGATGTTCTTGATATTACCTACAAAGACAAAAACATCCATGAGATCCTTCAGCTTACCGTAGATGAAGCTATATCGTTTTTCAGCGATGAAAGAATGATTCATGAACGATTAAGGCCTTTACAGGATGTTGGTTTGGGGTATATTACCCTGGGACAGGGCAGCCATACCCTTTCAGGCGGTGAGGCCCAAAGGGTGAAACTAGCATTTTACCTTAGCAAAGCCAATCCCCACAAGGATGGTGGTACTGTATTTATCTTTGATGAACCCACAACAGGTTTGCATTTTCACGATATTAAGAAGCTGATGAACAGCTTTAATGCGTTGATTGATAAAGGGAATACCATCATTTGCATTGAGCACAACCTAGATGTGGTAAAATGTGCCGACTGGGTGCTGGATCTTGGTCCGGAAGCTGGAGAAAACGGTGGAGAATTGTTGTTCGCAGGCCTTCCTGAAGAATTGCTGAAAGAGCCTAAAAGCTATACGGCTAAATATTTGAAAAACAAATTATTATAATATTTTACCTTCTTAATCAGTTTAAGTAAATATCCATTACTTTTTCCTTCAAAACGGCCACTTCTCCGTGTGCGGCGTTTCGCAGTTTGCTTACGTATCTTCTTTCCGTGTAAATTACCGGTACCATCTTCTGGGTTTTGGCTTTGCTGTTTCTGGCAGCAAGTTCGGCAGCTTTTTGAATAACCGCCTCCGGAAATTCTGCCCCTTTCTTTTTGATGATGATGACATGCGAGCCTGCATAACCACTTACATGTAGCCATAAATCCTGTTTGCTGGCCAGTTTCAGCATTCTGTCATTATCTGCGGCGCTTTTGCCAATCCATACATCAAAACCATCAATAATCTGCAGTTTATAAGGCTTTCCTTCGGATGACTTTCCTTTTTTGCCTGTGGTGAGGGGTTTTATTCTTTCGTCGCCGGAAGTGTTTAGTACAGCATCCAATTCTGATTCAGCTTTCTGTAGTGCCAGTTCTGTTTTGTTGAGATTCTCAAGCAAATGGGTTTTTTCAAGTCCTTCGTTTTTGGCTTTCCGGTAAAAACGCGCTGCATTTTCTGCCGCATCCAGATCAGGATTAAGTCTAATACGAATGGGCTTATCGGTATAGAAGTCCTGCAGAAGGGCTGTGCCAACGCCTTTTTTAATGTGGTGGGCATGGGCCAGCACAATATCGCCAAGCTCTTTGTAGCTGCGTCTGCCCTCAATCTTGACTAGTTGTTCCTTCAACCTAACAATTCTGGCTTTGTGCATGCTGATTTGCTTCAGCCATTGGGTTTTCCATTGTTTGCGTGTTTGTTCCTTTCGTTGGTTTTTAACAAAATCGCGGGCGAAAGCAAACAAGCCCTCAGCGCCTACACCAAGAAACGTTCTACCTTCTGCTGGTTCATCAAATAATTTGTAATTGTCAGAAAAAAAACGTATAATAGATATATCGGCACATTGAATTGGGTGGGTTTTTCCTAGTAATTCCTTCACGTTCGGTTCCCAGTCATTTTTAAGCGAGAGCCTAAAGATGGATGTCGGGTAGGGTTCATTGTTTTCCAACAACAGCACATTGCTCATACGTCCAAAACCCTTGATAAGCAATTGATTGTTTGCCTCGAGTTGAATCAGAATAAGCCTTTCATTCTCAAACACAATGACATCAGTTATTTGCAGCCCATGAACGGATTTAAACTGGCTAATGGTCTTGCGTCCGGGTTGTAAACGATTCTCCGGGTTCAGAAAGAACAGATTACCATCCACAAACTGCATGAGCAGTTGAAATATTTGCTTTTCAGTTGTTTTAAACACCAGCAGCAGCGCGTCTTTGTGGCTGCTGAATGCATTAATTAGCATTGCGCCCTGCAAATGCTGTTTCAGGTAACAGCCAATAATTTGATAGATGAGGGCGGATGCATATGGCATGGGGGCGAAATTACGCCGCTTAATGCTAATTCTTCGGCCTTAATAACAAAACACTGCCTTTGTCCTGCTTGTTTGGTGTTTTGCGACCCTTAAACTTGATTCGGTAGGCATATACCCCTTCCGGACAGGGATTGCTGTTGAATGTTCCATCCCAGAAATGGTTTGGGTTTTCACTCCTGAATACAATTTGTCCCCAGCGGTTATAAATCAGCATCTCAAACTCCATAGCACCAATCACAAAAGATTCCAGTTTATCATTAAAACCATCGTTGTTAGGCGTAAACGCATTCGGAATGTAGTAGACCACTGTATCGCGGTAGCAGTATTCGGCCTCAGCGCTGTCTTTGCATCCACCGGTATTCTGCACTACAAGCTTTACCTTATAGTGGTTCTTTTCACCGGTATAGCTGTGTTTAGGGCTCATGGCCGGATCGAAAGGTTCGCTGCTGCCATCACCCCAGTGCCAGGTACCGGAGACGGCACCGACGCAATTGTTAAAAATTCGAAGTGTGGGATGAATGGGACTTAAGCAGGGAGCTCCGTTTGATATACTGCCAATAAATGCGGCTGTAATAGCTTTGTAACCTTGTATTTCTATGCTGGTATCGACAATACAGCCTGTTTTCAGGTTTTCGGCAGTAACGCGGTAAATATTACCGCTCAGTGCATTAAGTGAATCGCCGATGTAAACAGGACTCACATCCCAGGTAAAACGATATGGATCAACATCTTTCATGCGCAGTTTTATCCAGCCTTTCTGCCCAAAGCAAACGGGAGAGGAGGAGGTAGGTGAAAAATAGGGCTTGGGATGTCTGTAAATGGTCACCACAGCCGTTGCAGGCCATTTGCCACCGGCAGGGGTTCCTCTAAGGAAAATATTTGGTCCGTAGTAGCAAATTTCGGTATCTGCCATTGCGGCCGGAGGGTCGAGCACAACAATATCTGCTGTATCTGCCTTTGGAATCGGGGGCGCCTTTATTAACCCACTGTTTCAGGTTATTTAGTAATTTGTCTTTTACTGCAGGATAATTGCTACCCGGCTCCAGTGCCAGAGGCATTATACCTGAGTTTCCTCCCAAATCTACAGTCATTCTATAAATGATAATACTCGCATCTGCATTGCCGGGCAGCACATGGGCGTTAAAAGTTCCAGCCTGATCATTTTTAATGGGTTTTACATTGACCAAAGACGCGAATGAGCTTTCCACAGTTCTGAAATCGGGCTCGAAAGTGCCATCGTGGCAACCGCTGTTGGCACAGGTGGGTGCAAACAAATGTCTGTGTAGTCGTTGAATGCTGGTTGCATCGGCGGCAGATGAGCCGCGGGAGGTAGCTGTATCCCTATTTATTTTAATGGGTTTGCCATAAGGATTATCAATGGACGAACCCTCCTTTTTGCATGCAATTCCAAAAGCAAGCAATGAAGATAAAACTGCTGGCATGATATGCGACTTTCTCATCACATTCTCAGGAATAAACTTTTAGATTGAGGGTCAAGATATTGACTGGATTTGACTTCATCGTAAACCCCAAATATATCAGCAATGGTGGGAACTATGTCTGTGAGTTTGCCTACTTTGTTGCTTTCTGAGCCAACCGTCATTTTGGGAACATTCTTACCCACCATAATCGACCATACACGCATGGCGTTGGCATCGCTGTGGTCAAAGGCGTACCAGTCGTTCTCATCAAGAATGGGATTGGGTTTCAGGTTCCTTCCACACTCAGGTGCAATAATCATGATGGTTTTACCCGACATTTCAGGTATGTTGTTCTGAATGTAGTTCCATAGCCAGCCCACCGAATGATCGGCACGGTGCAAACTGCGAAGGTAGCCGGTAAAATTGCTGTGGCAACCATCCACTGCATTCATGTTTAGCGTAAGAAATTTGGGTTTGAAGTGGCGCAGAACCTCCGCGGCATAGCTTATTGTAACTGCGTCAAAATTATCGGTTACCGGCGGTCGGGGGATAAGTCCCTGATTCTGCCGCTGAAACACCGCACGGATAAATTCCTTAATTTTGGTTTTTTCTTCATCGGTGTTTTTAATTGTTTCCAGTTGGTCAGGATTTAATCCAAAACTCTGATCAAGGAAGTTTTTCATGTAGTACATGGGATCCAGATCTGCGCGGGAGTATGGTTTTCCGTTGCCCAGAATTTCTCTGCCTACACCACCAAAAGTGTAAGGCGCAGCAAACATGTTTCCACCATATTGAAGTCCGTAATCTTCATTTTTACTACTGTTCAGCAGGGGTGTGCTATTTCCAAGGCCATTGGCGATAAACCATGTATCCAGTGCTGCAAAACCGGCATGCTTCCTGAGATATTCAAAAATGGTTGGGTATTTTGGACGGGTTTTCAGGCCTTGCGCAGTCCCAAGACTTCCCGTAATAAGTGTTTTGAGTCCAACGTAATGTCCTGCTGAAATAGCCGACATTTCCTTGAATAATGTACCTGTATCTTCCATGCTCTGGCTAAGAATTCTGGGAATGGGCTTACTGCCGCGTGTAGCGCCTCCTCCGGGATCTGTACCATAAACTATCTTGCGGTCGGGTGCGATTCCTGTAAGCAGGTTAGGCATGATATTTCCGGCTGCACCTGTTACTTCCTGGCTGTCATCCAGGTAGCGCTGCAAAACGCTTTCTTGCTGTCGAACACCGCCTGCAAACATTACCATGACTACGTATTCGGCTTTGGGTGCATTGGTGCGTGCAAACATTCTGCCGGTGGGCAATATGTAGGGTGCTGCAACCGTACCGGCCGTTATCATTCCGGTTTTCTTGAAAAAGTCTCTTCTGTTCATGGTTGTGTTTTAATAATACTGGTACTCATCGCTAACGGAAAAGGCGGTATATACCATCTCAACCGATACGTTTGGATTACTGTTTATATAGTTGATAAAAAAGGTCTTTTCTCCTTCAGATGGATATCTTAGGAAGAAACGTTTGTAGCACTTTTCAACAAATACGGCTACATCTCCCCGCATTTCGCTGTCTTTGGGAATTTTAAGGGTTGATGTGTTGAAATAATTACTTAAAACCATTTCATTGGCTACGTTGCGATCTCCTAGGCTGTAAATTACATTCTGTATTTTATGAAGCTGTGTGGGGGAGATAGAAACTTGATGCAGATTGGTGTAAAGAATGGAAATGTATTCCGCATCAGACTTTCGTTTGGTTTTTTGGCTTTTATCTTCATAAACAACCTTGTCAGCGGCCCCGTAGGTTAGGTTTTTTTCTTTGGTGCATCCCGCTAGTAGAAGGAATAAAGAAAAAATAAAAGTTATAATTTTACCTGAACTGTGCATATTCATCTGTTTTAATTACGGCTTTTTGTACTTCCTGTAAATTGTTACTGCGCATGTAGTTTCCGAGCAAGTTAATAACTTCCTGTGTATTTACATCTCTTTGCAGTAGCAGATAATAAACCCATCGAATTTGTGCTTCATAGAACTCTGGTGTATGGGTTAAGACATCACAATATTCATTTTTGTTGGTTGCCCAGCGTCCAGAAATCTGTCTGGGGATGTTTTTATCAATGATATCGTAGGCAGTGGTAAACTCATCTTTTAGTGGCTGACGCTGAAACAAATCATCAAAACTGGCATTCACGTAATTGAAACTGTTAATGTTGATTTGATCATAAATAGGATTATTCAGCATGGTGGCACACATATCGCTATAAGTAGCCGTGTCTTTTAATAGTTTATACCTGCTGTTTAATACGTCTCTGTAATGTTTATGGGCTGCCTTGGCAGAATAAACACCAACAGAATCCCCATTCAGACGTGAAATGGTTATGCTAAACTCCTGAAGACCAATACCCTGGGAAATATCTTCATCGCTGGCACCTTCTAGAAATCGGGCTTTACTAAAATCGTATATACGCTGAATGGCGGCATGTCGGTAACTGGAATCTCCGGTATGATAGGTAGTGTCATACAAAAGCGTGCTGACCAATGTGTCTCTGGCGTGTATGCTAAGTTTGTTGCGTTTCAGAAATGCAGTATGGTAAACCCGCTCTGTGTCTGTTGGCTCACGTCCCAGTAAATCAATAAAATACCGGTTCACATAGTTTTCAATTTTGATTGTGGGCACAGACCTGTAATCAGGTGGCTTGTTGCCTGAAAATAAAATGTTTTCTGTTTTTGTGCATGAAGAAATCAGAAGAAAAACCAAGCTGAGGGGGTGGGGGGGGGGAGGGTAAACTTCAACACTATCAC